>Ga0194132_10000032_pt1 | contig 224796 bp, 199 predicted proteins | sample TA2KigOf80mmetaG_FD_148612 | JGI IMG/M metagenome (GOLD analysis project Ga0194132, IMG submission 148612) | Freshwater microbial communities from Lake Tanganyika, Tanzania - TA2015054 Kigoma Offshore 80m | ecosystem: Environmental > Aquatic > Freshwater > Lake | place: Tanzania: Lake...
AATCGTCGGACCGCACACGGCCGTGATGTCGTAGCGGCGCAGTGACTGAGCCAGCTGAGTGACGAAGGGATCGAGTGCGGCTTGATCGACGAACGCCGTCTCGGGGTCGTAGCAGGGCGAGCAGTGCAGCCCGGATTCCATCTGGAAGTGGCCCTTGCCAGCTCGAGCCAACTCCGGAAATGTCGTCAACCAAACGATCGTAGCGCAAGCGGCGGGGCCGGGGCGCAGGGATCGGGGATCAGGGATCAGGGATCAGGGGTCTCGGAGTCCGTGAGTTCAGGACCATCGCCAGCAGCGCATAGTAGCCGCAAATCGCCATGGCATCCATCGTGCCCTGCTCACCAATCACCTCGTGCGCCCTGGCGCGGAGGGCTGGCGACACGCTCCGGTCTTTGTGGAGGGCGTTGCAGATGTCGTAGACGACCTGCTCAACGTGCTCGAGGTTCGGCGGTGGCACCTGTGCCCACAGCGCGTCGATCTTCGCTTGTGAGAGACCGGCCGCCAGGGCGATCGGCGCGTGAACCTCCCACTCGAACTGCTGACGCCAACAGGCGGCCGTGACGAGAATCGCCAGTTCACTGAGCCGGGGCGGCAGCGCGCTGCGGTAACGAAGGTATTCACCGAGCGCGCTGACGCGATTCATCAGCTCCGGGCTGACCAGCAGATCGAGAAACGGCCCAAACGGCTCCACGCCGCGAACGCGCTTGAACTCTTCGATGGCGCGCAGCCGATCGGCCGTCATCCCTGCTCCCTCACGCCGTCTTGGGTAGCCCGTTCTGCAGGAGATCTTCCATGGCGGCGACGAAGGTGTCGATCTCCTCGAGCGGCGTGTAGATGTTCGGCGTCACGCGGATGCCGTTGTACTCCGGCCGGTTGATCGCCGTGGTGATGATTCGGTACTTGTCCCACATGAAGGCATTGATGCGCGCCGCGGGAATGTCCTTGATGCCGACGCATGCCACCCCATAGACCTGGTCGAGCCCGGTGTGAATCAGCACCCGCGGGTTGGCCTTGAGCCTGTTGGCCCAGCGCAGCGTCAGGTAGCGCAATCGCGCCGCCACGCGTTCGGTGCCAATCGCCTGGTGGAACGCCAGCGCTTCGTTGAGCGCCGCCTTGGTCGCGGCCGGCGAGGTGCCAATCTCCTCGAACTTGCGGATGTCGTTGTCGCTGCGCTCGGGCGCCGCCTGCATGGGCCACGTTCTGGCGATGCGATCCTTGCGCACGTACAGGAAGCCGGTGCCGGTCGGCGCCAGCAGCCACTTGTGAAGGCTGGTGCCGTAGTAGTCCATCTCCAGGTCGCGCAGCTTGAACGGGAAGTGCGCCGCGGCGTGCGCGCCATCGACGATGGTGATGATGCCGCGCGAGCGGGCCATGCGCGCCAGGTTCTGCACCGGGAAGATTTGTCCCGTCAGGTTGGTGATGTGGCAGAAGTGCAGCACCTTGGTGCGCGGGGTGATGGCGCCTTCCAGGATGCCGTAGAGGTTCTCACCGGTGGTCGGCACCGGGAAGTTCACCTTCTTGATGGTGATCTTGTTGCGCCGCGCGCGCTGATCCCAGGTGGTGAGCATGCGGCCGTAGTCCTGCTCGGTCGTCACCACTTCGTCGCCGGGCTCGAGGTCAATGCCGTTCTGCGCGATCTGCAGCGACTCGCTCGAGTTGCGGGTGATCGCCATCTCTTCCGCGTCGCAGCCGAAGAAGTCGGCGAGACGGCGGCGCGCCACTTCGATGTTCCGCTCGATCAGTCCGCGGTGATACACCGGCGCCTGGTTCGAATAATCGAGGTAGCGCTTGTAGGCGTCGTGCACCACCGTCGGGCTGGGGCAGCTGTTGCCGTTGTTGAGGTTGATCAACGACCGGTCGAGCGTGAACGCGTTCTGAATGTCGCGCCAGTAGCCCTCGTCCGCCGCGACATCGTCCGGCGAACGGGTGCCGAGGGCGCGCGACGCCTGGGCCACCGCCTCGATGCTGCTGTCCTTGACGATGAACGCGGCCGCGCCGGCTGCGCCGGCCGCACGAAGAAATGCCCGCCGATTGCTTTTCATGGATGCCTCCAGGACGGCATGATTATATGCCTCCATGCGCGCGTCGATTGGCCGCAGCATACGTCAGGAGTAGAATCCGGCCCATGAAGCAGATCTCTCTCGCTCTGTTCGCTGTGGCCGCGCTCTGTATCGCCCGCGCCGACGCCGCCTCCGGCAGCGAAGGCGGGCAGGATCGCGCCGACTTCGGCATCATTGAGAAGATCAAGGCGGAGGCGACGGAGCGCTCGAAGATTCTCGAGACGTTCGACTACCTCACCACCGTGATCGGGCCGCGCCTCACCAACTCGCCCGCGCACAAGCGCGCGGTCGCGTGGACGCAGGACCAGATGAAGGCCATGGGGCTCACCGGCGTCCGAACCGAAAGCTTCGAGTTCGGGCGCGGCTGGACGCTCAACAAGCTCACCATCGAAATGGTTGAACCGCGCTACATGCCGCTGATCGGCTACACGCGGGGCTGGGCGCCGTCGACACCCGGCCGCATCGTGGCGACGCCGGTGTGGCTGCCGGGACTCGAGGAGGCCGCGGTGAAGGCACAGGCGGGCACGCTGAAGGGCGCCCTGCTCTTCACGAGCCCGATCCAGCAGTACGCCATTCGCGCGGATCGGCCGGCGGCCAGCGGCGACCTGAAGCCGCCGTCGCCGCGGCCGGCCGGCCCGCCGCAGCTGAACGCCGAGCGCATGGCGATCCTGAAGGCCGAGGGCGTTGCGGTCACGCTCGAACCCAACATCGGCGAGCACGGCACGGTCTTCGTCACCGGGCGCGACATGGGGCCGAACGCGGTAACGTCGATCGTGCTCGCGTCGGAGCACTACAACCTCGTCGCGCGCATGCTGCAGCAGAAGATCCCGGTGAAGCTCGCCGTCGAGGTGCGGTCGACATTCAATGACGATGACCGGAACACGCAGAATGTGATCGGCGAGATCGAGGGCACCGACAACGCCGTGAAGGACGAAATCGTCATGGTCGGTGCGCACCTTGATTCGTGGCACACCGCCACCGGCGCCACCGACAACGCGGACGGCAGTGCCACGGTGCTCGAGGCGATGCGGATTCTCAAGGCGCTCAACGTCCGGCCGAGGCGGACGATCCGCGCCGCGCTCTGGGCGGGCGAGGAACAGGGACTGCTCGGGTCCAGGGCCTACGTCGCCCGCCATCTCGCCGGCGACAAGAACAAGGCCGCGCGCGATAAGTTCTCCGTCTACTTCAACCTCGACAACGGGTTTCCGCCAATCAGCGGCTTCTACATGGAAGGCAACGAGCCGGCGCGCCTGATCATGGCCGAGTGGCTCAAGCCGTTTGCGGCACTCGGCGCGATCATGCCGTCGCCCGGACACATTGGCGCCACCGATCACCTGTCGTTCCTCGACGTCGGTGTGCCCGGCTTCCAGGCCGTGCAGGAGTACATCACCTACGACGTCCGCACGCATCACACGAACGTCGACTTCGCGGAGCGCATCGAGCCGGCGGCGTTGAAGCAGGCGGCCACGGTGATGGCCGGTGTGCTGTATCAGGCGGCCATGCGTGAAGCAACCTTTCCGAAGCCGGCGCCGAAACCGGCCAAGCCGGCTCAGTAGGCGCCGACGAAACGCTGACGCAACCGGCGAAACTCCCGTAGTATGGGCCGCGATGACGGCCCGATTCCTGACTGCATTGATCGTGGCGGGCGCGCTCGCGCACGGCGCCACGGTTTCAGCCCAGCCGCTGCCGACCGCCAGAGGCATCCATCCGCTGGAGACCGATGTTCCGGATGTTGGACGGGTGCTGTTCGCCGTGTCGGTCCCCAACGGGTACGATGCCGCGACAGCGGTCCCACTCGTGCTCGTCCTTCATCCTGGCGGCCAGCGGCCGCGCCATTACGGCCAACAGTTCATGCGCGCGGTGGTCGGGCCGGCGCTGCAATCGATGCGGGCGATCATGATCGCACCCGATTGCCCGGCACGCGCCTGGTCCGATCCCGAATGCGACAAGGCCGTCGTCAGCCTGATGGATCGGGCGGTGAAGGCTTACCACATCGACCGCCAGCGCGTGCTGGTGGTTGGTTTCAGCATGGGCGGTCGCGGCGCGTGGCATATGGCCGCCAGACATGCGGACATCTTTACCGCCGCCATCCCCATGGCGGCCTCGGCGCGCGGGCTGACCATCGACGAGCTCGGCAGGCAGCCGACCTACGTCATTCACAGCCGCGCGGACGAAGTGGTGCCCTTCGAGCCGGCCGAAGAGCTCGCCCAGGAGTTGAAGAAGCTGAAACGGAACGTTCACTTCGAAGCGCTCGACGACCTGACGCATTTCGAGATGGCCAGTTACGTCGAGGCGCTCAGGGACGCTGGACGATGGGTCACCGAGCGGTGGAAGGAATAGGATCAGGGATCAGGGATGCATACCGGCTCTTATATCAACGGCAAGTGGTTCCACCCGTCGTCCAATCAAATCAGCCGCAACATCAATCCGGCCGACACCTCCGACGTGATCGCGGAGTTCCCGCTGGCGACGGCTGGCGAGGTCCAAGCGGCGATTGACGCGGCCATGGCGGCACAGCCGGCGTGGCGGAAGACGCCCGGCCCCGAGCGGGGGCGCGTGCTGTGGATGGCGGCGGACATCGCCAGAAGGCGCGTGGACGAGATCGCGCACACGCTGACGCGCGAAGAGGGCAAGATTCTCAAGGAAGCCAGGGGCGAAGTGCTGAAAGGCATTTCGCTGCTCGAGTACTACGCCGGTGAAGGCTTTCGCATGCACGGCAAGACGCTGCCGTCGGAATCGCGCGACACCTTCACCTACACGCTGCGCCAGCCGCTCGGCTGCGTGGGCTTGATCGCGCCGTGGAATTTCCCCTGGGCGATTCCGGTGTGGAAGAGCGCGCCGGCGATCGTCTCGGGCAATGCCGTGGTGTTCAAACCCGCTGAATTGACGCCCGCGACGTCGGCGCTGCTGACCGAGATCTACGAGGAGGCCGGACTCCCGCCCGGCATTTTCAACATGGTGGTGGGCCGAGGCTCGGTGGTCGGCGATGCCATGGTGGCGGCGCCGGAATTGCGCGCGATCTCGTTCACCGGCTCGAACGCGATCGGCAACGCGTTGTACGTGAAGGCGGCACAGCGCGGCGCCAAGGTCACCTGCGAAATGGGCGGCAAGAACGCGGTCATCGTGATGCCCGACGCGGACCTGGACAAGGCCGCGGTGGCGATTCACGGCGGCGCGTTCGGGTCGACCGGTCAGCGTTGCACGGCCACCTCGCGAGTGATTGCACACCCGGATGTCAAATCGAAGCTGGTCGATCGTCTCGTGGCCATGGCCGAACAGATCCGGCTCGGGCCGGGACTTGATGCCGCCTCCGACATGGGGCCGTCGGTCGACGAGAAGCAGTGGTCGACGGTGATGGACTACGTCGGCGTCGGCAAGTCCGAAGGCGCGAAGTTGCTGACGGGCGGGGGCCGTCCCGACACGCTCAAGCAGGGCTACTTCGTGCAGCCAACGATTTTCGACGGCGTCACGCCATCGATGCGCATCTTCAGGGAAGAGATCTTCGGGCCGGTCCTGGCGGTCGCCACCGCGAACACCCTCGAAGAGGCACTCCGCTTGGCCAACGGAGTCGAGTACGGTTTGACGACGTCGATCTTCACCGAGAACATTTCGTCGGTGATGACGTTCATCGAGGACGTGGAGACCGGCATGGTGCACGTCAACGAGCCGACGATCGGCGGCGAGGCGCAACTGCCGTTCGGCGGTACCAAGTCGACCGGCGTCGGCGAGCGCGAGATGGCGGAAGAGGGATTGAACTTCTTTACGGAGATCAAGACCGTCTTCATCAACTATTCGGGCAACGCCGAACGATCGATGACGCGGTAGGGCTACACGGGCTACGGGCTACGGGGTGCGGGCTAACGGCTATGCGCTGTCCGTAGCCCGTAGTCCTTCACTTCACCTGAACGACCACGTCCTTGTAGGTGTTGAGGGCGCCGTCCGAGGCCATGCAGCGAATCGTGTACTGCCCGGGATCCTCGAAGGTGACGTTCACCTGATACCGGCCGTCTGGCGGCACGGCGGGCGCCATCCAGCGCGGCGCCCAGGGCGAGTTGGCGCCGGCGCGGGTGTCTTCCCACACTTTGGCCTGGCGCGGCGTGAACGAGACGCGGCCGGCACCTCGATAGACAAAGCACGAATGACGCAGACCGGTCTGGCTGCCGACGGTAATCGCCGACGGCGGACGCTGCGCCGCCGCATCGAAGGCCATCGTGCCGCGCGGCACGGTCACCGGCGTGCCGTTGGTCGCGCGCGCGCGAGCCGCGGCAATGCGCTCCGACTCACGCGAGTCCGGACCGAAGCGCGGACGCGGGACGCCGTCGTCTTTCGCGATCGCAACCAGCGTCAACGGCTGCCCGATCTGCGCGCGCCGCTCACCGGTATCGATGGTGATCTCCGGCGCGACGTTGGCGCGAATCTGCGGGCTGCTGAAGCCGGCGCCGAGCGCGCCCTGCTCCGACGCCTGGACCATGTTGTCGACCATCGAGTCTTCCCGCAGGGTCGCATACGCTCGTTCCGTCTTGCCGCGGGTCGTCAGCGTCCAGATCAGCTCCTTGTCGCCCCAGTCCTTGGGCACGCGCACCGTGAACACGAAGCGGTTGCGGCGCGGCATGAAGCGCGTCGGCTGCCCCTGGTCGCAGGGACCCGGCGACATGCAGTTGTCCGGGCCAATCGGAACGTTGAGCTCTTCCTCCCAGTTCCGGTTCATGTAGCCGAACATCATGTTGAACGACCCGTCGTCGTTCTTCTCCCAGCCCTCGAAGGCCGGCGAGGCGTTCTGTCCGGATGAGTAGGAGAGGGACTGGGTGCTCGCCGTCTGCACGGCGAGCACCACCAGCGTGAGCCCGAAGACGACCTTGAAGGTGACTGCTCGAAGCATCGTTGGTGAGCCTATTGCTGTTGACCCGCGGCGGTCGGCTTGGCCATCGGGGGAATGACGTTGCACAGCGGACAGCCGAGAATCACGTCGGGACGATTCGGGCCGAGACGTTCGCGACGCCTGGCCATCTCGTCCTGGAACTCCTGATCGCTCAGCGGCATGATCTGCCCGAGGTCGATGAACATGTTGGCGATCGACCGGTTGCCCGAGCCCTGCCAGTTGCGCGGATCCGGGATGTTCTTGTTGTTCGGCGTGTTGTCCATGTAGCCGATGATGTGCAGGATGGTGCCGCGCGGCAGGATCGGCGCGTAATCGTCGTGATACTCGTACTGGCGGACCCAGTTGTGATCGTAGCCGGCACAGGTCAGCGTCTGGATGTTGAAGCCCCAGATCGCCTCAAGGCACATGCGCTGACCCGGCGCGTGCAGGTGCGGCTCGAAGGTGACGACCTTCGCCGGCTGCTGCAGCACTTCGTAGGCATGGAGCTGCTGGTTGGCTTCGTTCGGCTTGATGTCGATGTCGAGCGCGTTGGCGAGGTTGTGCAGCGTGGTGCGCTTCTTCGGCTTGTAGCCGACCGGGTGGAACTTGAAGCCGAACAGCAGCTTCGATTTCACGTCCTGGCCCCCGGCGTGCAGGTGCGCCGACTGGTAAATGATGCTCGAGCCGGCCTTCAACAGGCGTCCGGCATCGTCATCGAAGATGTCGGCGTTGCGGCCCACTTCGTGCACCGGCCAGCCGACGGCGCCATCGGTGACTGAGGCTTCGAGCGGCTCGCCCTGCTCATCCACCGGCGCGGTGGCCCAAATCAGGTGGTGCCACACGTAGCGCTGGCCGACGGTCTGGCGCGCGGCGTCGCCGCCGGCCACGTTGTTGACTTCGCGAATCTCGACCGACTTCACGTAGCGGTCTTCGGCGGTCGGCAGCCTGGTCGGCGGGAACTCGCCCCACCAGTCGGGCGTGTTTGCCTTGACCAGGACCTCGGGGCTTTCGACGATCAGGTCCGGCTCGCCGGCGTGCCACGAGGCGCCCGACGGGAACACCAGCGGCTTCGGCATGTCGGCCGGGTTGCCGCGCGGCGCGCCGGTGTCGGCCCACCTGGCGATCTTGGCGACCTCCTCGTCGCTGAGCGACGGGTCGTTCTTGTAGTGCTGAATGCCGATGTTCTTCTCGATGTACCAGGGCGGCATGGCGCCGGCCTTGTCGCGAATCGCGGTCCGCGCCTTCATCGAGCGCGCCCACGGCCGCGCATCCTCGTAGGTGAGGAGCGACATCGGCGCGACCTGCCCCGGCCGATGGCAGTTCTGGCAGCTGCGCTGCAGAATCGGCGCAATGTCCTTGGTGAAGGTCACCTCCTGCTTGTCCACCGCGGCGCTCTGCGCGGAGGTGGATTGCTCGGCGCTGACCGACGCCGCGTTGAAAGACGCTGCCCCCACCATGACCGTTCCGGCCAAGAGAAACAGGCCGAAATGCTTTCCAATCGCCATCGCGATCTCCTTGGGAATCCCGAACTTTGGAACCACCAGTTTACCCCTACGGACGCAGTAAGTCTCGCGTTCCCGGATTGAAGCCTCCGTCCCGCCTTGCGTCCCCACGGAAATCGCGACGCTATCCTGCGGGATTTTCGCTGGAATTTTGCCGTAGCGCCTCTTTTGCCGCGCGCCGCGCGACGGAGTCGGGATACGATTACCGCTTCTGCCGCGCGGCGCGCGGCCCAGGGAATCATTCAAGGCGGACACGTGCATCCTGACCTCCAAGAAGCGATAGATTTTCACGAAGCCATTCTCGCGGAAGGCGCCAAGGCGCTCGTCGGTTACCACCAGCCCAAGATCCTGGCCAACCTCGTGCTGCTGTCGGAAATTCCGACGACCTACGACAAGAAGGAGCAGCGCCAGGTCAACTCCGGCAATCTCCTGCTGAGGGGCGTGCCCGGCGTCGGCAAGACGTTCTTCGGCGTGATTCTGGCGGCCATCAGCAACGCCAAGTTCGCCCGCATCCAGGGCCGCGCCGACCTGCAGCCGACCGAAGTCGTCGGCTTCCAGATGATCAATCCGGCGACCGGCGAGCTGACCACGGAAATCGGCCCGCTCGCCGAAGCGGAAGTGATCCTGCTCGACGAGATCAACCGCATCCCGCTCAAATCGCAGAGCGCGTTCCTGGAGGGCCTGCAGGACCGCACCGTCACCGTCGGCAAGACCACCTACGAGCTGCCGGCGTTCAACTTCGCGATTGCGACCATGAACCCGGTCGAGCTCGGCCAGGGCACCTTCCCGCTGTCGGAAGCCGCGACCGATCGCTTCGCGATCATGGTCAACATCGGCTACCTGCCGCCCGAGGAAGAGCGCAAGCTGGTGAACTTCGACTTCAAGCAGGTGCGCCTCGGCAACCTGATGCAGAAGGAACGCATCATCCAGCTGCGATCGGCGATCACCGATCACGTGTTCCTGCACGAGCGCCTTGGCGACTACGTGCAGCGCCTGGTCGCCAACACCCGCCCCTACAACCCCGACACCGACTGGCTCAAGCACTCGCCGTCGGAGCTGGTCGAGTCCGGCGTCGATCTCGGCGCCTCGCCGCGCGCGATCATCGTCTGGGGCCGTCTCGCCAAGGTGTGGGCGTTGATCGTCCACCGCCGCGACGAGGTCTACCCGGAAGACATCCAGGAACTCGGGAAGTACGTCCTCAGCCACCGGTTGTGGCTGGGACCGCATGCCGCCAGCCATGGGCTCACGCAGGAAGCGGTGATCAAGGACGTCGTCGACAAAACGCCGATTCCATGAGCACCCTTCGACTCGCGTGCCGCCGGCTGCGCCGGTCGCTCGCTCGCTCAGGGCTGCTGCCGTGAGAACACGGGAGCAGGAAGTCGAGCCGCTGATCAACCTCTCGGAGATCACGGAAGTCGAGCTGCTGATCCTCAAGCGGATGCGGGAGTTCACGATCGGCGAGCACGCCAGCATGTTTCACGGCACGGGCTTCGACTACGTCGGCCTGCGCGACTGGCAGGCGGGCGACCGGTTCGAGCACATCGACTGGCCGCAGTCGTCGCTCAACAACTTCAGCCCGCTGATCGTGCGCGAGTTCGAGCAGCCGACGACGTCGAGCGTGATCATGGCGGTCGATCGCTCCGCGTCGACGCGGTGCGGCGCGCACGGCAAGTCGAACGACAGGCAGGGCCTGCAGATTGCCACGCTGATCGCGCGGGCGATCGCCACGGTCGGCATGTCGGCGGTGTTCTTCCAGGATTCGATCGGAATGATCGCCTTCGACGACGGCTTCCGGCAACTGGGCGCGGTGCGGCCGCGCATCGGCAAGGGCCAGGTGATTCACTGCCTCGACGCCTACCAGCACGGCGTCGGGCTGCAGGACATCCGCAACGTCGGCAGCCTGGGCGCCACGCTGGCCGGGTTCTCGCGCAAGACGGCGATGATCCCGGTGATCTCGGACTTCCTGTTCGACGAGGCGCCGGACATGCTGAAGGAGCTGTCGCAGGCGAACAACGTGCACGACGTATTCATCATGATCGTCGATGCGTCGTTCGCGTTCGAGCTGCCGAAGGTCTCGGCCGGCTGGATTGAGGTCTACGACGTGGAGACCGGCCGCACGCGCATGATGTCGCGGCGGGAGCTGGCGCGACAGAGCGAGCGCGTCACGGCGTGGCAGGACGACATCGCGCGGCAGGCCAAGGACAACGATCTCGATGTGATCCGGCTGTCGATCGATCAAGTGAAGGTCGACCTCGCGTTGGTGGAGTGGGTGGCAGAGCGGCGCCTGCGGCGCCGCAAGTAAGCGGGCAGTTGGCAGTGTGCCGGTTGCCAGTTGAGCTGACCGTGGCTGATTGACAGTTATGACCAAGCATCTTCTGACGGGCGTTTCGCTGTTGTTCTTCGGGGTCGTGCCGGTAGTGGCGCAGACCGGAACCGACATGGTGGAGGTCGAGCCGATCAAGTGCTGGTGGCGCACCTCGGCCAGCGCGGTTCGCACCGGTGAAGCGTTCACGCTGACGCTCACCTGCGCCGTGGTCGACACCGAGGCCAACAAGGTCGTGGCCGACTTCTCGAAGCTCGATCCGACGGTGGTGACGCTGCCGCCGTTCGAGGTGCTCGGCGGCACGCACGCCGGCGACCTGGTCGTGCCGGGCCGGCGGTTCTTCCAGTACGACTACCGCCTGCGGCTGATTGCCGAGGACGCATTCGGCAACGACGTCAGCATTCCGCCGCTCGAGATTTCCTACCGCATCGAGAGCGTGGTGGCGGGCGGCAGCACGGCGCAGGGCATCGAACAGCAGTACTCGCTGCCGCGCGCGTCGGTCCGGCTGATCTCGCTGGTCCCCGACGACACCTCCGACATTCGCGAGACGCCGGCGGCGCTGTTCGAGACGATCGAGAACCGCGAGTCGCGCGCCAACCTGCTGCAGACCGTCGGGGGCATCCTGTTTGGCCTGGCCGCGGTGATCGGCGTCGTGATGCTGATCGGCATGCTGCGGCGCAGGGCGCCGAAAACCGCGACCACGGCCCTGGACCTGCCGCCGCGCACGATTCTCGGCGCGGTCGCCAGGGAACTCGACGAGGTCCGGAGCGCCAGCTGCGGCGGATGGACCCAGGAGCTGGCCGGCCGCGCGCTGGCCGCCGCCCGCATCGCCGCGGCGTACGCGCTCGGTCGCAACATCGGGCAGCGGCCCGCGGCCGGCACGACGCCGGTCGACGGCATCCTCGTCGTCCGAGCCTTCGGCAAGGGAGAAGTCTTCGTGTCGGGCGCGGCCACGGCTGCGTCGGCGTCCACCGTACCCGGCCTCGCGGATGCACTCCGCACGCTGACCGTTGCACGATACGGGCGCGGGGGAGCATTCGACTCGATGGCGGACGAAGCGCTGAACACCGCGATCCGCGTCGCGAAGGAACAACAGGCGGAGCACTCGATTGTCAAGGAATGGGGCCGCGCGTTCGTGGCCAACCTGGCCGATCTCCGCAAGAAGGTCTGGGCGTAAATGCAGTTCTTTCGCGACCTGTTCGGCATCATCGAGGCCACGTGGGCCGAGTGGGCCGATCTGCGTCTCGAACGGCTGCTGTTCTCGGAAGGGACCACCGCGCGGCAAATCCTGCTGGCGCTGCTGGGTGGCGCGGCCATCTTCGTGGTGATTCGGTCGTTCGGCAATCGCAACCCAGGGCATTCCCGGATGGCGTTGCCGGCGCTGGTCAAGAGCCCGGGCCTGACCCGCATCTCGATGGCGCGCCACGGCGCGTTGTTGCTCGCGCTGGCCGGGCTGCCGTTCTTCATCCTGGCGCTCGCCGATCCGCGCACCGCGCTGACGCGCTCTGAAACGACGTTCCCCGGGCGCCGCATTGCGCTGCTGATCGATGCATCGTCGAGCATGCTGTCGGCGTTGCCCTCAACCACGCTCGCCAAGGGCGCGCCGAACAACGCCGCGTTCTTCACCACCGTCGGCGCGGCGCGCTACTTCATCGAGCGGCGCATGGGCGGCAAATATCGCGACCTGATGGGCCTGGTCGAGTTCGGAGACGATGCCTACGTCATCACGCCGTTCACCACCGACTACGAGAACATCCTGCTCAGCACGACGCTGATCGGCGACTGGAACGAGTTCATGGCGTTCCCCGATCAGGGCACCGTGGTCGCCCGGGCGGTCGAACAGGCGGTGGGGTTGTTCCAGGCCTTCGACTATCTCGACGCGGCCGGCAACCTGATGGTGATCTTCACCGACGGCGCCGACGCCGACGTGCTCGAAAACGGCAAGACCGTCGACGATGTGCTCGCCGAAGCGCAGAAGGCGAAGATCCCGGTGTACCTGATCAAGATCGGCGGCAACATCCAGAACAAGCGGAGCGTGGCCGACGAGTTGTGGATTGGCGCGGTCAGGAAGACCGGCGGCGAGTTCTTCTCCGGCGCCGACGAGCCGACCATCATCCGGGCGATTCAGGCCATCGATCGTCGCGCCGCCGGCCAGATCCAGATGCGGCAATACAGTACCGAGCGGCCGCGGTACGCGCCGTTTGCGATGACCGCGGCGCTGCTGTGGTGTGCCGCGCTGGTGTTGCGTTTCACGATTCCGACGTTCCAAACATTCCCGTAGGAACCGCACAATGAAATCTTCTTCGTGGTTAGCACAAGCTCTCATCGCCATCCTGCTGCTCGCCGGCGGCGCCATCCTGTGGCGATCGTCCGAATACGAGCGGCGCATCGCGGCCGCCGAGCGCGACCTGGTCACGCTCAAATACGACGATGCGCTGGCGGCAGCGGCGCAGGCGGGGGGCCGGCTGGCCAACCTGATGCCGGGCTCGACGGCGGCAGCGGACGCCAAGGCGCTCGAGTCCACGGCCGGTTACTGGCGCGGCGACTACGATCGCGCCATCGAGAATCCGGATGCCAAGCTGCTGGCGGCGAATGCGGCGTTCCGCAAGGTGCGTGAGGCCGGCGGCTCGTGGCAGGCGGTGGTCGGCCGGCTCGACGGCGTGGTGAAACAGTACGCCGAGATCGTCCGCGAGAATCCCGGGAACAGCGAAGCGGTGTTCAACTACGAGTACGTCGTTCGCCTGCGCGCGGTGCTGGCGGCGCGCAAGCTGCAGGTGCCGCCGTTCGACGCCAGGGGCGCGGGCCTGAGCCTGCACGGCTTCGAAGGCGCGCCGCCCGAGCAGACGGACATGAAGAAGTTCAAGATGATCGTGCCGATGCGTCCGGATGAGCGTCTCGAAGCCGAGAAGGCCGGCAAGGGCACGACGAAGGTGAGAAAGGGATAGGGGCTTAGGGGTTCAGGGCTCAGGACATGCGTTTCGGCGCTCCAAGCTTTCTTCCGCTGCTGGTGCTGCCGGCTGCGCTGATGCTGCTGTGGTCCTGGCAGCTCTGGCGCCGCCGTGCCGACGCGCGCGCGTTCATGCGTCGGCGGCAGGTGCCGGTCAACGAGCGCATCCCGTTCTTCGGTGAACTGCTGTTCTGGTTCTTCCTGGTGCTCGCCTCGGGCACGGCCATCCTGGCGCTCGCCAAGCCGCAGGCCGTCACCTCGCTGGTCCGCACCGCCGGTGTCGATCTCGTGGTGCTCCAGGACGGGTCGGCGTCGATGCACGTGACCGACGTCAAGGGCAACCGCTGGCAGCGCTCGATGCGCCTCCTGCGCACCCTCGGTGAAGCGCTGCGCTGGGACAACGACCGCGTCGCGCTGGCGCTGTTTGCGCACATGGCCACGCCGCAGATCCGGCTGACCAAGGATCCGAATACCTACTTCTTCTTCCTCGATCATCTCGAGGACCGCTCGCCGTTCCGTCTGGAAGACGACGGCACGTGGGACACGAACATCGAGCGCGGCATCTACTGGGGCATGCGGTTGATCGAAAAGGACGAGGAGCTGCGCAAGACGGCGGCCCTCACCGCCAAGCTGCCGGAGGCCAACAACGCGCGCGCGTTCGTGCTGATCTCCGACGGCCAGTCATGGAGCGGCGAGGTGGCCAAGTCGCTGGCGTTGGCGAACGGCCGCGGCATTCCCGTGACGGTGGTCGGCGTCGGCACGACGGCGGGCGGGATCATTCCCGATCCCAAGCGCGAGCAGGGCCAGGCCGCGGTGCGATCGGTCTTGAACCGCGCCGAGCTGACCCGCATCGCCACCGCAGGTGGCGGCAGGTACTACGAGATGGATCGCGAGACCGATCGCGAGATCGCCAACGCGATCATTGACACGACCCGCCGCCGCGCCGGCACCACCGGCATCCAGGAAGGCACGCGCGACTTGTACTGGAACTTCCTGTTCGCCGGCGGCGTGTTCCTGGTGCTCGGCGTGTTGTTCCTCCGCGACCGCACGGCCCTCGCCCTGCAGCTCGCTGCCGCGTCAGCGGTGCTGATCTTCGTCCAGTCGCTGTTCTAATACGCCTCGGAGGCGCGGAGACGCGGGGCAATTCTTGGAAAACGGTGCGCCTGGCGGCACTGGCGTTTCCTGGAATAGCTCCGTGCCTCCGTGTCTCCGTGGCCTGTCTACAGCAGCCGCGCTATAGTGACATCGTGCGAGGTTGTGTATTTCTTGCGATTCTGGCGCTGAGTGCCTGCGGGTCGCAGCCGGTGGAAGAGGACTATCCCGCCAAGATTGCCGGGATCCGCGCGGCCAAGGACGAGGCGTTCAAGACCGGTCCCGATTCCCCAATCCCGGCCGACAAGAAGGCCGTGCTGTTGCCGTTGGCGTACTACCCGATCGATGAAAGCTACGCCGTCCCGGCGACGCTCGAGCCAGCGCCGGATCGCGTGCGCATCCAGGTGCCGACGTCGACCGGCAAGATCCGCGACATCGAGCGCATCGGCACGCTGAAGTTCACCGTCAAGGGCCAGCCGCTGCGGCTGACTGCCTTCATGGAGGTGACCGAGCCGCGCTCCAGCCGGCTGTTCGTGCCGTTCGCCGATCTCACCAGCGGGAAAGAAACGTATCCAGCTGGGCGTTACATGGAGCTCGACCCGACGGCGACCGGCATCTACCTGGTCGACTTCAACGTCGCCTATCACCCGTACTGCTACTACAACGAGGACTACGACTGCCCGTTCCCGCCGAAGGAAAACCGCCTCGACACCCAGATTCGCGCGGGCGAGAAGCTGCACAAGCCGGAAGCGGCGACGCCTTGAATGCGCTGCAGGCCATCGTCTTCGACTTCGACGGCGTCATCGCCGACAGCGAACGGCTGCACCTGCGTTCGTATCAGGAGATCCTGGCGCCCGAGGGCGTGACGATCTCCACCGAGGACTATCTCCAGAAGTATCTCGGCTATGACGATGTGGGTGTGTTCAAGGCGGTGGGCAAGGACTTCGGCCTGCCGATGGACGACCAGCGCGTCACCAATCTCATCGCCCGCAAGGGCGAGCGCTACGAGTCGCTCGCCGCGGCCGGCGAAATGCTGTTCCCCGGCGCCGCCGACTTCATCCGCTCGGCGGTCAGCGCCGGTGTGCCGATCGCGATCGCCTCAGGCGCGCTGACCCACGAGATCGAGGACGTGCTCGAGCGGGCCGGCATTCGCGCGCTCTTTCCCGTGATCGTGGGCGCCGATCAAACAGAACGAAGCAAGCCGCATCCCGACCCGTACCGGACTGCGTTCGCGCGTCTGCGCGCGCACTGCCGGCGCGATCTCGTGGCGTGGCGCTCGGTCGCGATCGAAGACTCGCACTGGGGCCTGGTGTCGGCTCGCGGGGCGGATTTGCGGTGCGTCGCGGTCACGAACACGTATCCCGCAGCCGAACTGCGCGCCGACGCCGAGCTGGTGGTGGCGGGCCTCCATGCGCTGACGCTCGACGCCCTGGACACGATGGTCGCCAGTAGCCAGTAGCCGGCTACTGGATACGGCATACTGGCTGCTGTGCCGAAGACCCTCGCTGAACAGATCGCCGACGCCGCGGATCGGCCCGGTCCGGACCTGGCGGCGCCCGCCTTCCTGGTGGCGCGCATCGAATACCCGCGCCTCGACCCGGCGCCGTATCTGGACCGGCTGGAGCACATGGGCGATGCGGCGTTCCATTTCGTCGCGAAGGATCCTGGACATGATGCGCCGCTCGGCGCCCGCATTGATGCCGTCAATCGCTTCTTGTTCGGCGAGCTGGGATTTGCCGGCAACCGCGAGCAGTTCGACGACCCGCGCAACAGCTGCCTGAACAATGTGATGGATCGGAAGAAGGGCATTCCGATCACCATCGCCCTGATATACATCGAAGTGTCGCGTCGCGCCGGCGTGCGTGCCCAGGGCATCAATTTCCCTGGACACTTCCTGGTGCGGTGCCTGCAGGATCTCCACACCGACGATCCGAACGACGGCCTGATCGTGGATCCCTTCCACGGCGGCGCGATCCTGAATGAAGCGGAGTGCCGCCGGCTGCTGCAACCGCACATGAACGAGGCCGCGTTCGAGCCGTCGCTGCTGGCGCGGGCCTCGCGCCGGCAGATCCTGGTGCGGATGCTGCTCAATCTCAAGAAGCTGTACGTGAAGATGCACTCGTTCCCGCAGGCGCGCGCCACCACCGACGCGTTGCTGGCGCTGCAGCCGGCCTCACTGGCCGATCTGCGCGACCGCGGCCTGCTCGCCTACCACATGAACGACTTCTCGCACGCCCTCCGCGACCTCGAGGAATACCTGAAGGTCGCGCGGCTGGCCGAACAAGACGACGACCAGAGGAAAGAGACCGAGCAGGTCTGGGAACACGTCAAGACGCTGCGCCGCCGGGTGGCGCAGCTGAACTGATCTCAGCCGGCGCGCGATGCCGATGGCGATCGTCCTCGCAATCCCGTGCGCAATCTCCGTCGCGATTTCCTGACCCATTTGCTCGTTCCTCGTCACCGTCCGTGTCGCGTGTTGAACTCCTGGCAGGGTCGCTGTAGCCGGAACAGATCGACAAGGCGATTGCGCGCGACCTGGAACAGCCAGCCGCTGACGTGGTCGATCGGCATCAGCTTGCGGTTCGCCTCGACCAGCTCGAAGAAGACCTCCTGGGCAATGTCCTCGACGTCCTCGGCGTGCGGCACCCGCCGGCGCACGAAGTTCAGCAGGCGCTCGCGCGCACGCTCGACGATCTCGGCGATGTCCATCAGCGCCTGGTGTGGCTCCCATTCCTGAAGAGGATTGACTGGGGCAGAAATTGCACCACAACCTGCAATAAGATTCCTTGCGATGAGCATGCTCAGCACATTCGCCCTGGCGGCCGGCCTGGTCGGCTTCGTCGCCTCGGCCCTTCACGCCCAGACCGCCAAGCCGCAGGCGGCGGCCCCCGATGTCACACCGGGCAGCATTACCTGCGAAGAGTGTCCGTATCCGTATCCGTCAAGCTACCTGCCGCTGACGCTCTATGGCCAGGACGTGCGCATGGCTTTCATGGACGTCGCGCCGCAGGGCACGGCCAACGGCCACACCGTGATGATCTTCCACGGGCACAACTTCGCCGGTTTCTACTTCGGGACCATCATCGATGCGCTGCGCAAGGTAGGCTTCCGCGTGGTGGTCGTCGATCAGATTGGCTACGGCCGTTCGTCGAAGCCGATCATCCCCTACAACCTGAACGACATGGCGCGAAACTCACACGCCATCCTTCAGAGCCTGAAGATCGAGCGCGCGATGATCATCGGCCATTCGATGGGCGGCATGGTGGCGGCGCGCTTCGCGTCGCTCTATCCCAAGGTCGCTGAGCGGGTGCTGATCTACAACCCGATTGGGTTATCGGATACCCGCCACGGGCGCGCGCCTGGCAGCGTCGACGCGGCATACAAGACCGCGTTGGGGGCGACCTATCAAAGCGTGAAGGCCGGCCTGATGCGTTACGTGGCGCACGACCCGTCGGCGTGGAACGACGAATTCGAGAAGTACGCGCGCATCCGCTATGCGTGGACACTGGGCGCGGACTGGCCGCGGCTGGCGATGGTGCAATCGCTCACCGGCAGCGTGATCCAGTCGGACCCGGTCGTCTACGACTGGGCGCACATTCAGGCGCCGACGCTGGCGTTTGGCGGCGCGGAAGACATCCTGCCGGGCACGGTCACACTCTTCCAGGACCGGATGAAGGTGCTCGCCGACACCGTGCCCAACAAGAACGGCAGGCTGCACCTGATTCCAGGTCTGGGCCACGTGCCGCACCTGGAAGACCCGGCGAAGACCATTCCGCCGATGGTCGCCTTCTTGAGGGAAGGGCTGAACTAGCCACCAATCTTCAGCTCGCCGATCTCCTTGTAGAGATACGCCGCGGCGATCACGCCGTTGTGGAAGTTTCCGAGATCGAGCTTCTCGTCGGGCGCGTGCGCGTTCTCGTCGGGCAAGCCGACGCCGAACAGCACGCACGGTACTCCGAGTTCTTCCTGGAACGTCGATACGACCGGGATCGATCCGCCCTCGCGGTTGAACACCGGGCGCTGGCCGAAGCCCAGTTCGATGGCGCGGCCGGCGGCCTGCACGTAGGGGTTGTCGAACGCCGTCATCCACGGCTTGCCGCCGTGCATCCGCGTGATGTGCAGTTCCACGGTCTTCGGCGTCACCTTCTTCACGTACTCCTCGAACAGGTCGCCGATCTTCTGCGGATTCTGATTGGGCACCAGGCGCATGCTGACCTTGGCCATCGCCACGGCCGGCAACACCGTCTTGGCGCCTTCCCCGGTGAACCCCGACAACAGGCCGTTCACTTCGAAGGTCGGACGGGCCCACACCCGCTCGAGCGTGGTGTAGCCGGTCTCACCGAACAGCTTCGGCGCGCCGAGTTCCGCCTTGTACTTCTTCTCGTTGAACGGCAGCTTCTCCCACTCGGCGCGCTCCTCCGGACGCAGATCCACCACATCGTCGTAGAAACCATCGATCTTGATGCGGCCGCTCTTGTCCTTCATCTGCGCCAACACCTGCGCCAGCACCATCGCGGGATTCGCCACGGCGCCGCCGAACGAGCCGGAGTGCAGATCCGACTTGCTGCCGCGCATGTCGATCTGGAAGTACGTCAGGCCGCGCAGGCCGTAGCAGATCGACGGAATGCCGCGATCGAACATCGGCGAGTCCGAGATCACGACCACGTCAGCCGTCAGCAGGTGCTTGTGGCCCTTGATGTAGTTATCCAGATTGGCACTGCCGACTTCCTCTTCACCCTCGATCAGGAACTTCATGTTGACGGGCAGGCGGCCGTGCTGTGTCAGGTGCGCTTCCACGGCCTTGAAGTGCATGAACACTTGGCCTTTGTCGTCGGCCGAGCCTCGCGCATAGATTTCGCCGTCGCGAATCGTCGCCTCGAAGGGCGGCGACGTCCACAGGTGGAGAGGATCGACAGGCTGGACGTCGTAGTGCCCGTAAAACAGAATCGTCGGCGCGCCGGCAGCGCCGAGCCACTCGCCGTAGACCACCGGGTGGCCGGGCGTCTCTTCGAGGCGGCAATTCTGCAGTCCAATCCGCTGCATTTCGTCGCGCGTCCACTCCGCACACTTGCGGACGTCGCCCTTGTGTTCGGGGAGCGCGCTGATGCTGGGGATGGCCAGATATCGCTTCATCTCATCGATGTAGCGATCGCGGTTGACGTTGATGAAGTCGATGACTTTGTCCATATGAATCGTGGAGGCCTGGAGGCCCGGAGGCCTGTTCAGCCAATGGTACTATCTGTCGATCTCGTCACGATCTGCTGGCCGGTTGCCACCGACAGCACGGCGCAGACCAGCAGGAATGCCGTGGCCGCGATTCCAACCGTGCGCACCCTTTGGCGGCTAAGTATAGCTGGCCAGGCTCCGCCAACCGGCGTCGTCGCTGGCGACGCCTCGCCAGCGCAGCATCGTCTTGCCGCGCGCCGCGCGGCGATTACGGCTTCGACCAGCGATCGGCGTCTCGAACCGCCCGTCGTTCCTCTTCCAGCTTCTGCAGGTGCGCCAGCACGCTCTCGCGCGCCATCGGAATCAGCTCCATCGCCAGGCCCGGATACATCGACGACGCGACTGCCTCGACGGTGGACAGCCCTGTGGCGAGCGCCGCCAGGACCTGCGCCTCGCGCTGGGCCCGATGAGCGATGTAGCGATGGATCAACGCCACGGGATCCTCGATCACCGGGCCGTGTGCGGGAAGCGCGCGTGCCGGATTCAGCCGCAGCATCCGGTCGAGCGACTGAAGGTAGGCTGCGAGGCTGCCGCCATGCGAGGCCAGGATGACGACGGTATTGCCCTGCACCAGCATGTCGCCGACGAACAGGGTTCGCGACTCGGCATGCCACAGCGACACATGATCCGGTGCATGACCGGGCGTGTGCAGCACCGTGAGATCGCCCTCGTCGGTCGTCACAATCGCGCCGTCTTCCAGTCCGTACCAGGCCAGGCTCGGATCGCGCTCCGGCCACAAAAGCTTGGACAACTTCACGGCCGGCCAGCGCTCCTGTATCGCCGGCACGCCGGCCATGTGATCGGCGTGCGCGTGCGTGACGAGAACGTGCGCCAGACCATTGGGCGCCGCCGCTGCGATTGAATCGAGGTGGGCCTGATTGCCGACTCCGGCATCGATCAGCAGCGGCCGCTCATTGCCGATCAGGTAGGTCCAGTTCCCGTCGCCGGTGATCGGACCAGGGTTGCCGGCGTGCAGGAAGACCGGTTTCATGCCGTCCGGCGAAGCCCCACGACCGAGATCGCGCAGGCGATCAGCATCAGCATCGCCGCGCTCACGTACGGCGTCGACATGCCGTAGGTATCGTAGAGATAACCACCCCATGCCGGGCCAACCACGCGGCCAAGGCTGGAGAGAGACTGCGCCAGGCCGAGGATGCCGCCCTGGTCGTCGGTGTCGGCCAGCTTCGAGACCATGGCCGTGATCGAGGGGCTGTTGAAGCCCATGCCGGCCGCCAGCACACCCAGGGCGACGAGCAGGGTCGGCACGCTCCACGCGAAGGGCACCAGGCCGAGGCCGATCGCCACCGCGCCAATCGCCAGCGGAATCAGCCGCCGTTCGCCGACCATCTTCACCGCCTTGTGGACGAGCACGCCCTGGACCAGCGCCAGCACCACGCCGATGAACGCGAACAGAAAGCCGATCGTCGACGCGGTGAAACCGAACCTCGCTTCGCTGAAGATCGCGAACGTGGCCTCGAAGCCCGAAAACGCGAGGGTGACGAGGAAGAACAGGCCAAGGCACAGCAGCAGCGTCGGCCTGCTCATCGCATGCCTGAACGCCTCCATCCGGCCGAGCGACCGCGTCGACGGATTGACCGCGCGCGATTCAGGCAGCAGGAACCAGGCCGCGATGCAGTTGGCCAAGCACAGCGCAGACGCGAACCACATTGGGGTCTCGGGGCTGACGCGGCTCAGGATGCCGCCGATCGCGGGTCCGAAGATGAACCCGAGGCCAAACGCCGCGCCGACCATGCCCATGCCGCGGGCACGATTCTCCGGCGTGGTCACGTCGGCAATGTAGGCCTGAGCGGTCGGGATGTTCGCGCCGGCGATGCCGCCGACAATGCGCGCCGCAAACAGCAGCGGCAACGACGTCGCCAGCGCCATGCCGAGGTACGACAGGCACGATCCCATCAGGCCGACCAGGATGATCGGCTTGCGCCCAACGCGGTCCGACCAGCGCCCCCAGATCGGCGAGAACAGGAACTGCATCAGCGAAAAGCTGGTGCCGAGCAGGCCGATCATGAACGCGGAGGCGCCCAACGACTCCGCGTAGAACGGCAGCAACGGAATGATGATGCCGAAGCCGAGCAGGTCGATGAAGACGGTGACGAAAATGACGACTAACGGCGACATCTAGTCTTTGCCGGCGCGCCCGCCGGTCTGCAGCCACAACGACAGCGCGCTGTAATAGACCGGGAAGAACAACGAGAGCATCAGCCACGGACCGTCCCTGGCCGGCAGCCTCCAGATCATCCACGCAAACAGGAGGCTCCACATTGTAGCCAGCGCCAGTGTCGGACGCTGCAGCGTCTTCATCCGCGACGGATACGCGTAACGGATGGGCACGAACACCAGCACCACCAGCACGATGAGGACGGCGGCATTCGCCGCCGGGGCCATGCCCGCGATGTAGAGGTAGGCCACGACGATGTTCCAGTAGGACGGGAAGCCGGTGAAGAAGTGCTCGCCGTGGCGCTCGACCTTGGCATCGGCGTGCGCGAAGCCGTACAGGCTCGATACCAGCATCGCCGCGCACACCGGCAACGCCGACGGCACCAGTTCAGCCTGCCACACGATCAACGCCGGGACGAACGCGTAGGTGAGGTAGTCGATCAGGTTGTCCATCAACGCGCCGTCAAACTGCGGCAGCCGATCTGTGACGCGCAGGGCGCGCGCCAGCCAGCCATCGGTCGCGTCTACGAATGTCGCGACCACGAGATAGGCGAACGCCGCGCGGAACTCCTGAGCGAACGTCATCATGGTGGCGAGCAGCGCCAGGACGATGCCGGACGCGGTATAGAGATGCGCGATCCAGGGAAGGATCGGGATCGACACGTTTAGAGTCGGCGCTCGGCGGCGGGGAAGGAGTTCCAGACCGGCACGCCGCAGAAGTGCGAGCCTTCGGTGCAGCGCGGCGACACGATCTTGTTGCGCAGCACGCAGGGCGGACCCAGGTAGCGGCCGAGCTGCGGATGAATGGCGCGCACCTGGCTGATCTCATCCATCGATGCCAGATAAATCTCTTCCTGCGCGTTGAAGCAGGTGCGCAGCGTCCACTTGTGCTGCAGTGCGATGAACGAGCCCGACTCCACCAGCCGCAACGACTTGGCGTTCGGCAGGATGTAGAGCGCGTATTCGAGCGGCACTCCCAGCGCCAGCAGCTTGTTCTTCGCCGCCCAGGCATCGGCCATGGCCTGTTGGTAGACCGCGCCGGCCTCGGCATTCTGCCGAATCAGGCGCGGCGTGACGAAATCGGGCGCGCTGGTATCGGCCAGCGTCATCAACGGCCGCGACGCCGGCACCATGCGGTGACGCTGATCCTGCGAATCGGCGGTGTGGCTCAGGCGCTTTTCGAACACGTAGCTGGCGTGATTGAGCGCCCGCATCATCGGCGAGTGATACGCCACGTCGAGCATGTCGACGCGATACGGATTCCTGGCGGGATTCATCACGCGATCGATCGCTTCTGCATCGTCCATTTCGGCGGTGGTCAGGCCGAAGGTGGCGCGCAACGCGTCGGAGACGACGCGCTCGGCGCCCGCGGACCAATCGCGCAGCCGCGACACCCTGCCGCCGAGCCGGCGATCGAACTCCGCGGCAAACGCATCGCCGTTCGACCGCGCGCTCGGAAACGACCGCTCGGGCAGCGCCTCGCGCTCGAAGCTGCTGAAGCCGACCTTCTCGAAAAACATCGGATCGACGTCTTTGACGAGATCGACCATCGCGCCGATGACCATCGCCGCTTCGTAGGGCACGTCGCCGGCGTTGAGCATCCGGTGCAGGCGATGCAGCACGATGCCCGACACGGTGTGCACCATCGACGTGAACGCGCCAATGGGAATCACGTAGCGCGCGGTCTCGATCGCCTTCTTGACTGCTTCGCGTTCGACGGCTTTCAGCCGATCCGGCGTGTTGGTCGGCCGAACGTAGCGCAGCTCCTTCAGGATCGCCCAGGCGTCGTCTTTCAGGAGATCCGAGAGGCGCGAGTAGGCATCCCACGCGCGCAGCACCGCCTGCTCGTAGACGTCGAGCGCCTCGCCCTCGATCGGCGGCACGAAGGCGCGCGGCTCGTTCAGCTTGACGTAGCGCTGGCTGGACTGTTCGGAATTGTAGAACGGATACGAGTGCAGGACACTCCAGACCAGCTGGCGCGAGATGTTTTCGAGGCCGAACTCGAAGTGGGCGTGCTGGAAGACGGTGTGGTGCCCGCCGTCGAAGGTGAGCGGACCAATCGAATCGCGCTGGCTATCGGTGACTTCGCTGCGTTCGATGACCCGCGGCGAATAGCAGGTGCGCGCGGCGGCAATGGCGCCGTCGTACGGCACGGCGGGCGACGAACGGAGCGTGATTTTCGGTGGCGCGGTTGCCAGTGCCAGGGCCGGCATGAGGACAGGCGCAATTATACGCCGCTGCCCGCCGTTTCACGGACCCGGTTCTGGGTGTTTCAAACGAGTTTCATCCAGTGAATCTGCTACGATTCGGAGACCGCCCCGAAAAAAGGCGCCCCTTCACGACAAAGGAATGGAAACATGACCCGCATACTCAGGACGCTCGCGTTGGTGTTTGCACTGCTGCCGTTGGCCACGGCCGCCGAAGCTCAGCTCGCCCCGGCCGACGCCGGCGCGCTGATGGGCACGTGGACGATTGCGCTCGACACGCCGCAGGGCAGCTTCGAACAGACCGTCGCGCTCAAGGATGAAGCCGGCAAGGTCGTCGCCGAAATCTCGAACCAGATGGCCCCGGAGGTGCAGAAGGTCACCGACGTCAGCAAGAAGGGCGAGGATTTGATCCTGAAGTTCGCCGGCAACTTTCAGGGCAACCCGTTCGACGCGGTGATCACCATGACGCCGCAGGGTACCGACAAGTGCACGGTCACGTTCGACATCAACAGCGGCATGTTCACGATGAATGGAACGGGAACGAAGAAGTGAGAAGAACTCCGCAGCCGTCGCGAGATTGCGCGCGAGCGTCGAGCCCTTGCCGGGCCGGTGCCCCAGGCGATCAGCTTGCCACCGTCGGTCTGGAACGGGTGGCAAATGAGCGGCGGGCCGGCCAGTGCGGGTGATAGCGAAGAACGCCACGGCAGCAAGGGCAACAAACGAATCAACGTGGTCATGAACGGTAACCTCCTGCCCCAATCAGACGGGACCATGCCGCCCAGCGTGCGCCTGTAAGTGGTTAATTCGAAGTAAGTTACCGTTGCCGCAACGGTTACAACCGCCTGCTGGCGAAGAATTTCGCGGGATACTTACACCGTGACACTGATCCCGGATCAGGAGATTCGAGCCGAGCTCGACCGAATTCTCGCCGCCAAGAGTTTGGCCGGCGCGGGGCGCCTCAGCAGGCTGCTTCGATACGTCGTCGAGAAGACCCTGGCCGGTGAAACCGGCCAGCTGAAGGAGTACGCGGTCGGCGTCGAAGTGTTCGACCGAGACGAGAACTACGATCCGCGCCTGGACTGCATTGTCCGCGTCGAGGCTGGGCGGCTGCGCAGCCGGCTGGACGAGTACTACAACGCCAACGGCGTTGCCTCACTCATCCGCATCAGCCTCCCGCGTGGTGGTTACGCCGCGCAGTTCGACCGGACGTCGCCGCCCGCACCCGCCCAACCAGCCCGGCGTGCCCGACCTGGCTTCGCGGTCAGCATCCCGCTGGCACTGGCGCTGGCACTGGCGGTCGCCGGCATGGTCTACTGGCTCGCCGGCCGCAACCGCGGTCCCGCCGACGATCTCCGGCCCACGGCGGCGGTGCTGCCAATCGAAGCCAACATGATTGGCGGCGACAACAGCAACTACTCCGCGCTCTTCACCGAAGCGCTCACCAGCGAGTTGGCGCATCTGGGCACCATCAGCGTGGCGTCGTACACCAGCGCGATGCGGTTCGAAGGCCAGCGCCGGCCGATCAGCGAGATCTCTACGGCCTTGCGATCGAACTACGTCGTCGAAGCCTCGATAGACGACGAGGCGAGCGAGATTCTGGTGGTGGCACGAATCGTTGATGCGGCGAGCGATCGGAAGATCTGGGTGTCGGACTACCGCGGCGCGCGTGACGACGTGCGAGGTGTCGCCCAGCGGATCGCGTTCGACGTCAGCGCGGAACTGCTGCGCCACGCCCCCGCACGCTAGCGGCCATCTCCGCCCGGGGGCGTGGCGTCGACTGGCTAGTCATCGTCGTCGTCCTGCCGGGTGTGATAGCGCGAGTACTCATCAAGATAGGTCAGCGTTTCGAACGACTTCATGCGGTCGAAGAACAGCACGCCATCGAGATGGTCGGTTTCGTGCTGGACGACCCGGGCGGGAAAATCCTCGAGCTCGAGCTCGAAGCGCTTGCCGGTTCGATCGAGCGCCGACACCTTGATGTGCTGGGCGCGCGGCACGCGCCCGCGAATGTCCGGAATGCTGAGGCAGCCCTCCCAGCCGTCGACCCTGGCGTCGCCAATCGGCGTGATTTCCGGGTTGATGAAGACCACCGTATCGCCTTCACCCCGGCCGTCTGCGTCCAGCATCGCCACGAAGACCCGGAGGCTTTCGTGCACCTGTGGCGCGGCGAGGCCGACACCGGAGTACTCGTGCATGGTGTCGATCATGCTGTCGATGAACTGCTGCACCGCCTGGCTCTTGAGTTCCAACTTGTCCACCGTCCTGGCCTTCGCGCGAAGGACGGGGTGGCCCATGCGGGCGACCTTCAAAATCGACATCTTCAGATTTTATACTTGGGCGTTGGATCCGGGGTCGCCGGCCCCGCCAAAATGCACTCACACGACCAGACCCCGCCGTATAAGTTCTGCCCGATCTGCGGCAGCCCGCTCGAGCCTCGCGTCCTGAAGATCACGGAGCCCAAGCGGCTGGTCTGCACCAACGCTGCCTGCGGATTCGTGTTCTACCTGGATCCGAAGATCGCGGTGGGCACGATCATCAGGGTCCCCAGCGGCAAGGTCGTCCTGGTAAAACGGGCCATCGAACCCGGCTACGGCAAGTGGGTGTTTCCGGGGGGCTACGTCGACCGTGGCGAGGAAATCACCCTGGCGGCGATCCGGGAAGCGCGTGAAGAGGCGGGACTCGACGTGCGCCTCGACCGCCTGATCAACATCTACTCGTATCCCGGCCGAGCGCCAGTCATCATCGTCTACGCGGCGACCATGCTCTCGGGTGACCTGTCCACCGATGACGAGGGCCTCGAGATCCGGGAGTTCGAGCTGGATGAGATCCCCTGGGACGACCTCGCGTTTCGGAGCACTCGTGAGGCGCTACGCGACTACATCGACCAGTTGCAGGACGAGATCTAGGCCACAGATTTCACTGCTGATACAGATGGTTCGATCGGACCCGCCTTCTGCGCCCGCCGTGCCGGTGCGAAGGTTGTCAGTCAGCGCGACGGACGAGTCGTTTCGGAGGCGACACCTGCAAGACGCGCAACTGCGGTGTTTCGAGCAGCGGGACGACCTGCAGACCATCCTCTTCAATGGCCTTCGGCAGCCACGTTCGCGAGTGACCGATGGGATATTCCTTGAAGATGTCGACGATCACCACTCGATCGGGCAGCGATCCGGCCTCCACCGGCTTGCCTTGAGCGAGGCTTCGTTCCGCGTCACCCGAGTCGAAGGGCGAGAACAGGTCCGCCGGGCGAAATGCCGCCGGCACGCCGGTGTAGACGCCGGTCGCCGGCCCGTCTCCCCGTCGCACCAGGAAGCGCTCGCGCAGGTAGTCGTCCAGCGCCAGCCAGCGATCGATTCGGCCCACCAGCATCATGCAGCCAAGTTCGTCGGTACAGGCGATGCGATCGGTGGGCTGGAGCTCGGCGCGGATCTCTTCGATGCCGCCACCCACGATCGTCGGGCGCGCGGCATCCAGCGGCATCGACCGCCACTGCTCCACGCCCACGGCCAGCACGATGGCCGCTATCGCCGCCCGCGGCACGCCGATCGAGCTCACGTCCACCGCGATCGCCATCAGCACGAGCGCCGTCGGCAGCAACAGGTAGTTGGTGGTGATCCCGGACTCGATGAAGCCGAACCACAGCACCCATCCCATCCACAGCGCGTGCGCGGCACGGTGCGACGCCGGCCACGCGTGTCGAGCGCGGTAGGCGATGCACAGCAACGCGATGGCGATCGTCAGCGGCGTCAGACGCAACATGTGCCAGAACATGTCGAGCGGATAACGTGAGCCCTCCACCAGGACCGACTGCACCAGCGGCCACGACAGCGCCGCGCTGTTGGTGGCCTGCGCGATTGAAAACGAGACGATCGCTGCCGCGACCGCCAGGGCGCTGACCGCCACCGTCCACGCCCGCCGCGGCGCGATCAGCACACCGGCGGTCAGCACCACCAGCGGAACCATGAACTGACGGCCACCAGGCCGCTCGAACAGGTTCAACACCTGCCACAGGAAGAATCGCCGCACCATCGTCTCGCCGCTCGACGGCGCGGAGTAGTGCAGCAGGAACAACACCGCCTGCCCAACCACCAGCCCCAACACCGTGGCCGCGGTCACCTTGAACCAGTGACGGCGGTTGCCCGACGCGACCAGGACACATACCGCCGGCGCCGCGGCCAACAGGAATCCGAGTTCGTGGGTCAGCCGGGCGGCGGCGCCAAGGACCACGATCAGGATCCAGTAGGAGCGGTGTGTCAGGCAGATCAGGTAGGCGAGGAAGATCACCAGGAACGGCGCGTAAAACCTGCCGGTGGTCGCCGTCGCCCAGAACGGCATCGACGTCGCGAGCAGCAGCGCGCCAAGCAACGCCGCCAGCTCGTTTGCGACCCGGCGCATCAGCACGAACGCCAGGAACACCGACATCGCCGCGCAGACCAGGCTGATGGCGCGATACGCCGGCAGCTCCGCGCCGGTGAGCGACTTCGCCAGCCAGCCCGCATACGAGTAGCCGAGTCCGCGGTCGTAAATCAGCCGGGAAGGCAGCAGGGGAATTCCGTGCGCGTCGATGCCGCGCACCGCAAACACGGTGAACTCTTCGTCGACGGAATAGCCGGGCCGCGACAACGACAATGCCCCCGCGACGAGGACGATGGCCGCTATCGCGCCGGCCGTCGCGACCGGCTTCGGCGGGCCCAGGCGCGTCACGCGATGGTGATGTGGTTGTTCGAGTAGACGTCCTGAATGGCGTTGAGCAGCGCCACGCCCTCCTTCATGGGGCGCTGGAAGGCCTTGCGCCCGGAGATCAGGCCCATGCCGCCGGCGCGCTTGTTGATCACCGACGTCTTGACCGCGTCCTTGAGATCGCTCTCGCCCGACGACGCGCCGCCGGAGTTGATCAGCCCGGCGCGGCCCATGTAGCAGTTGGCCAGCTGATAGCGCGTCATGTCGATCGGATGATCGCTGGACAGATCCGAGTAGACCTTCTTGTGCGTCTTGCCGAAGTTGATGGTGGTGTAGCCGGCCGCGTTGGTCTCCGGCAGTTTCTGCTTGATGATGTCGGCCTCGATGGTCACGCCGAGATGGTTGGCCTGTCCGGTGAGGTCGGCGGCCAGGTGGAAGTCCGTGTCCTTGATCTTGAACGCGGAATTCCGCAGGTAGCACCACAGCACGGTGAACATACCGAGCTCGTGCGCGTGCTGGAACATCTCCGACACCTGCTGCAGCTGCCGCTTCGATTCTTCAGAGCCGAAGTAGATCGTCGCGCCCACGCCGGCCGCGCCCATGTCGAACGCCTGCTTGACGCTGGCGAAGCGAATCTGGTCGTAGCTGTTGGGATAGGAGATGAACTCGTTGTGGTTGAACTTCAGGATGAAGGGAATCCGGTGCGCGTACTTGCGCGAGCACAGGCCCAGCACGCCGAGCGTGGAGGCCACGGCGTTGCAGCCGCCCTCGATCGCCAGCCTCACGATGTTCTCGGGATCGAAGTAGATCGGGTTCGGTGCAAACGACGCGCCGGCGGAGTGCTCGATGCCCTGGTCTACCGGCAGGATGGACACGTAGCCGGTGCCCGCGAGGCGGCCGTGATCGAACATCGACTGCAACCGCCCGAGCACCTGGCTCGGGCGGTTGGACTGCAGGTGGATCCGCTCAACGAAGTCAGGACCGGGCAGGTGCAGCGATTCCTTCGCAATCGTCTTGCACTGGTGCTGGAGCAGGCCGGCGGCTTCGGAGCCGAGAAGCTCTTCGACTGTGGGCATGACGCCTTAGTCTAAACCGGTTTAGAGGGGTGCGTCAGCTGTTCGACGATGGCCGCGGATGTTGCCGATTCGACCATGGTATCCACGGGCAGTGCCCGCTCGACGTCGTCGCTGGTGCGGCGGTGCGCGTGGGTTTCGGGGTACCGGGGCGTGAACAGGGTGCAGGTGTCCTCGTCCGGCCGGATTGATACTGCGAATGTGCCGATCTTCTGAGCGGTCGTGATGATCTCTTCCTTATCCATGCCGACCAGCGTCCGCAGAATCGTCATGTGACTCGCCCGATCGATGGTGGTCATGTTGTCCAGGGTCTGCGGCGCGACCTGTCCAACGACATCGCCGGTGACCAGCGCGCCAGCGCACACATCGCGGGCAATGCGTTGCGCGATGCGCAGCACCATGCGGCGGTAGATGATCACACGAAGGTCGCCGGCGACGCTGACGGTAAGCTGCCGCGGCAGCTCGCCACACGGCACCATCTACAGCTTCGATCGCAGTTGATGAGTAGTCAGGACTTCCGCCAGCTTGCGCGCTTTCTCCTGGGACGCATTCGACAGGAACGGCGCGCTGTGGAAGTGCATGACCGTCACGAAACAGCCGCCGCGCATCATCCGCCAGGCGGCCGCAGGTGAGTCAATGCCGCCGGACAGCAGCGCCACGAGGCGGCCACCGGTGCCGGTGGGCAGGCCACCGACTCCGGCCTCCTTGCCGATGAAGCAATAGGCGATGCCGGGAGCGCGGCGTCCTGCCCCAGCACAATCTCGATCCGGCCGATCGGCGTGCGCACTTCCTTCACATGCAGCCCGGCGAGGGCGCCGTGGATGTGGCGGACCAGCCGGCCGACGGACCACGATCGGTTCTTCCCCTTCAGCGCAACTTCCGAGTCGTGGACCAGGACTGACGTCATGAGGATGCGCCACGGAGACACCGGGCACGGCGTTCATTTTGTCCTCCGCGCCTTTGTGCATGCTGCTGCCCGGTGACCGGAGAGCACGGCCGATTCAATCGTCGCCGGCAACCCGGTGTCGGTCCAGTCGCCCGCCAGCAGGAACCCCTCGACGGCGGTGCGGGTGCCAGGGCGCGGGGGCGCGTCGGGCGACAGGGAGAATGTCGATCGCTTCTCTCGCACCGCAACCGCCTTCTTCAATTCGGCCGTTCTGGTGGACGGCAATGCCTCGTGGATCTCCGCCAGCGCCATCGCGGCGAGCTCTGCGTTCGGGCGCGAGACGATGGTGTCCGCGCCGCTGGAGATCATTGACAGGTGCGAAGCCGCTCCGCCGACCAGCGAGCGGCGATCGAACACCCACTGAAAATTGCGGCCAGGAAGACCGACCAGCGGTTCGTGCATCACCGCTCGATCGAACCACAGGTTCACCGTGACGATCGGCAGGCTCCCCAGCGCAGCGGCATTCGCAATCGTCTCCGCGAGTTCAGGCGGCGGGGCGTCGAACAACGCACCGAAGCCAAACCAGGGCACGGTCGAAATGACGACCGGCGCGTCGATCATCTCGTCGCGCACACGAACGCCCGTCACGCGCGCGCCATCGATCACCACTTTCGCCGGCGCGTTGACGCGCACCTCGCTGCCGCGCTGCTGCAGCCAGTCGCGCGACGGCCCGGCGTACATATCGTCGAGCGGTACCGCGGGCAACACCAGCGCCGCGGCGGCCGGATCGGGGCCAAACACCCGCGCCAGCACACGCCGGAATGCGGACGCCTCGGCCTGATCGATCGATTGATTCAGCGCCGCCAGCGCCAGCGGCTCCCAGAACAACTCGCACAATCGTGGCGCCTGCCCGCGACGTTGCAGCCAGGCACGCACGGTTTCAGGTCCGTTCGGTTGGCGCCCGGCTTCTTGATCGCCATCGCCCTGGCGAAGGTGGTCAGCCGGACTCGCGCTCAGGGTCTTTCCGATCCGCAGCACGGACAACTTCTCAGTCCAACCCAGCGCCTCCCACGCCAGCACACCCGCAAGAAAGTTCAGCGGCGGCGGCAACGCGGGCAGTGACAGCACGCTGTGATGACCGGCGCGATCGATCATCGGCACCTGCAGGCCGGTCTGCCACGTCACCCGGTCCGCGGCACCAATGCGGCGCAGGAACGCAAAGGTATCGTCATAGCACCCCATCAGGATGTGCTGCCCGTTGTCGACGCGCTCGCCGCTGGCGGGATCGGTGAAGGCGGTGGCGCGGCCGCCCAGGCCGGGGCGCGCTTCCAGCACCAGCACGCGCGCACCGTCGCCGGACAGCGCCGTCGCCGCGCTGAAGCCGGCGCAGCCGCCGCCAATCACAATGGCGTCGAACGACCCGGTCGCGCCGGGCTGGCCGCCGAAGCCCTGGCGAAGCTGGGAGCCTAGGCGAGGGTCGATCATGCTCTGGCGGATCGCGTCAGGCCGCAGGCGGACAACTGCGACCTCGCCCAGATCTGCAGCGCGATCCGTGCGCGCACCAGTTTCGGCACGCGCACGCGCTCACTGAACACGTCGTAGCCGCGGCGTTCGATGCGCTGCAGGATCTCGAAGTAGATGCCGCCCATGATCTCGGCGGCGACCAGTTTGTGTCCGTCGCCGGCCGGCATGGCGCGCTGGGCCGCGGCAAAGTACTGGCGTGCCCGCTGGCACTCGAACGCCAGCAGTGTCCGGACCGGTTCGGTGACGCGGCGCTCCGCGAGCGTGGCTTCGGTGACCCCAAACCGCGACAGGTCGTCGAGCGGAAGATAGACGCGGCCGTTCTGCAGATCGCCGCTGATGTCGCGGATGATGTTCGTCACCTGCAGCGCGATGCCAAGATTGAATGCGTAGTCGATGGCATCGCGGCAGCCAAATACCTCGATGCACATGCCGCCGACGGCCGATGCCACCCTGCGGCAATAGCCAACCAGTTGATCGAAGGTCTGATAGCGGGGCGTGCCGAGATCCATCTCGACGCCGTCTACGAGATCGTCGAACGGCTGGCGGGACAGCGACAACGTCCCGACGAATGGTTTGAGCGCCAGGCCCTGTGCGGTGACCGGGGTCTCGCCACCAAACAGTCTCGCCACTTCGGCGCGCCACTCGGCGACCCGGTGCGCGGCCAGCATCCGATCCGGTGTCTCATCCACCGCATCGTCCACCGCGCGGCAGAAGTCCCAGACCGCGCCGATGGCGCGGCGCTGCTCGGCCGGCAGGACTAGGAACGAGTAGGAGAAGGACGTGTCTCTCGCCACAGCAGCGTTCCACACGCTATCACTAATGCGTCGATTGAGCCGAGCGTGGGCCGGGCTCGGAACACGTCGTAGCGGCCGCGATCCAGCCGGGCCAGAATGCGCGTGCCGCCGAGCCACGTGGCACGCAACTCGTACTTCAGGCGGCCGCTGACGCCGTCGCACACCGCCCGGCCGTCGGCGAACAGCTCGCGCGTGCGCTGAGCGCAGTCGCCTATCGACGCCGTCCACGCAGCGGTCATGCGCCCGCTGTTCAGCGTGGCTGGATCGGCCCGGTGCGCGCTCCAGATGTCCTGAGGCACGTAGAGTCGTCCCCGCGACCAGTCGATCGCCAGGTCCTGCCAGAAGTTCGTGAGCTGCAAGGCCGTGCAGACCGCGTCTGACGCATGATCGAGTCGATCGTCTCGATAGCCGCTCAACCGCAGCACCAGCCGACCGACGGGATTGGCTGACCGGCGACAGTAGTCGAGCACCGCCGGCCACGTCTGGTATCGATGCGTGGTGACGTCTTGTGCGAACGCATCGAGCAGATCGTCGAACAGCGCCAACGGAAGATCGAAGCGCTCGATGGTGTCGTGGAGCGCCACGAAGATCGAATCAGGGATCCCTTCGACTGCGCGCAGGGCAGGCCGGGATCCGGGAGCCAGGCCGTGCAGCCGGCTTCGCCACTCGGCAAGCAGCCGCAGGCGCTCGTCAGGCTCGCGGCCCGGTTCATCGGCGACATCGTCCGCGGTACGCGCGAACGCGTAAACCGCCGCCACGTGCTTGCGCAGGTGCGCCGGCATCAACCGGGAGGCGACGGGAAAGTTCTCGTAGTGCGACTGTGCGAGGTCCTGACAGGCGCGATACGCCTCGTCGACTGCGCTCATCCGGCTGCGCCAGGGCTTCGTCGAGACAAGCTCACCATGGTGTTTCGGATGCCCCGGCACGATGGTTGGCGGCCCGCGCCATCGTGAACAACAGATCCGACAGCCGGTTCAGGTACACGATCACGACCGGCTCCACGGCGTCCTTGCCGAGCGACAGCACCGCGCGCTCGGCGCGGCGGCAGACCGTGCGTGCCAGGTGCAGCGACGCGCCCGCCGGGCAGCCATCGGACAGGATGAAATGGCGCAACGGTGGAATCTCGGTGTCGAGACGATCGATCCATCCTTCGAGCGTCTTGATGCTGTCGTCGCTGATGACGATCTTCGCCACGCGGGTGGCGATCTTGCGGGACGGATCGGCAAGCCGGGCCCCGAGCGCGAACAGGTCGCGCTGGATCGTGACGCACATCTCGTCGAGGTCCGGCGGCAGGCTGGCTGCCCGCACCACGCCAACGCATGCTTGCAGCTCATCGACCTCGCCGTAGGCCACCACGCGCGGGTCGGTCTTGCGCACCCGCGTGCCGTCGAACAGACTGGTGTCACCCGCGTCGCCGGTTTTCGTGTAAATCTTCACCGAGCAAAGTATACGGCGCCCAGCGATCAACCGAGCGTTCCGCCCGCTCGACATCAATGCCTCAGTTCGCTAGCATCACACTGAGTTGACAATCCACGACGAGGTGGCGGCCAAGTTGAAAGCGGCGGCCGGCCAGGCCGAGGCCTTCGCTTGCCGTTGATGGCCGACCGTCGGAGATTACGCACCCTCCTCCTGCCTTCGCCGCCGCTTCGGCAACGCTTCCGGCGCAACCTGCTCGCCTGGTATCGCAGGAACGGCCGCGACCTGCCGTGGCGCCATACCGACGACCCGTACCACATCCTCGTGTCGGAGATCATGCTGCAGCAGACGCAGGTCGATCGCGTGCTGCCGAAGTATTACGAGTGGCTGGGCAAGTACCCGTCGCTGGCGGTGCTCGCCGAAGCGCCGCCGGCCGACGTCAGCAAGACGTGGCGGCCGCTCGGCTACAACATCCGGCCGAAGCGCCTGCAGGCGATTGCGCGGCAGGCGGTGGCGGACTACGGCGGCAGGCTGCCGAGCGATCGCGAGACGCTGCTGTCGTTCAAGGGTATCGGCGCATATACGGCCGGGGCGATCCAGAGCTTCGCGTTCCGCAAGCGCGCCGCGATACTCGACACCAACGTCGCCCGCGTGCTGTTCCGGATTTTCGTCGGCAAGGGCGACCCGAAGAGCCACGCGGTGAGGAAACACCTGTGGGCGGTGTCGGAGGCGGTGCTGCCCCACAAGCACGTCTTCGATTTCAACCAGGCGCTGATGGACTTCGGCGCGACGCACTGCAGCGCGCGCAGGCCCAAGTGCGATGACTGCGCTATGAGCAGGTTCTGCCGGTCGGCCGCCCGGTAAGGTGCGCGATCAGCTCGCGATCGGCTTCTGGAAACGGCAGCGTAACCAGTTCGCTCCTCGGCACCCATCGCATCTGCTGCCCCATCATCGGCTTCGGCGCGCCGGCCAGCTCGCACCGATAGAAGAACAACCGCACGGTCTTCCCGGGATAGGCGTGCGTCACCTCGTGGACGATGTCGCCGACCCGGGCCACCGCATCGAGCTCTTCGAAAATCTCGCGGCGCAGCGCTTCGGCATGCGTCTCGCCCTCGTGCACCTTGCCGCCGGGAAACTCCCAGTGCCCTGCCAGGTGCGCCCCGTCCTGCCGAAGCGTCAACAGGAACGCGTCGTCGCGCTCAATCACCGCGGCGACGACGACCACCGGCGTCATCGCGGCGAGGACGCTCCGACGGGCACCGGCTGAATCCAGGCGGCCTTGCCGTTCGACTCGAGCACCTTGGCGCGGACGTAGGACTCGTCGCCCATGAAGGCATAGGTCGCCGGACTGGCCAACGCCTCACTCAACACGCGGCCGTGCCGGCCGATGAACTGGATGCGGTACTTGCTGGCCGGCTCGGTCTTGATCGCCACCGTCAGCGCAGCCGATGTGGCGGTGATGGATTGCAGCTCGACGCCGGTTGACGAGTAGAAGTCGCCGCGCTCGAGCGACTCGACCAGCGCCCGCGCCTCGAGGCGTGGTGCACGCACGTACACCCAGCCAAACCCCGGGCGCGGAGCGGTCTTGTCCTCCGGCCTCTTGAAGTAATGCGCATCGTCTACCGCGATGCCGTACATCATCTGGCCGCTCGACAGGATGCGATCCCAGACCTCTTCGAGGCCGGGTACGCCGCCGCCGCCGTTGTTGTTGACGAGCGGATGTCCGTTGAATACCTCGAACAGGCGCGTCCGCTGGAGCTGCATCAGCTCGTCGGCTGAGATCGCCCAGCCGAAGTTCGGGTGATTGATGCTCGGCACGGCGCCGGCGCCACGAATCGCGTCGACCATCCGCTGCGTCATGTCGAGCACCGAGAAGCCGCCCGGGGGCTTGATGAACGACGAGGGGTTGAAGCCGTTCACGTGGATCGGCTTCTTCTCGAACGCGTCGGTGACCTCTTCGCCCTTCATCACCAGAAACTTGTCGTCGGCGCCGTGCAGCGCGTTCAGGCCGTCCACGCTCGTCAGGTAGTTGTGATCGGTCAGCGTCACGAACTGGTAGCCGTGCTCGCGGTACCAGCGCACCACGTCGTCCGGCGTGGAATCGCCGTCGCTGTTGAGCGTGTGTGTGTGGAGGTTGCCCTTGTACCAGGAGGCCGGCGCGCCCGGTTGGGCGGGCAGGGCGGGCAGGGACAGCACCGCCGAGGCCATCGATGCGGCCGCCGCGAGCAAGGCGACGCGAGCACGTGACATCACTGGATCACCGCCTTGATGCGGACATCATTCCACACCAGGGTGACTTCCGTACCGCTCATAGCGAAGTCCCGATGCACGTAGCCCAGGCCGACAACCCGTTCGAGTGCCGGTGAGAACGCCGCGCTGGTCACACGCCCGAGGTCTCGGTCCATGGAGACAATCCGCGACTCCGGCTGGGGTAGAGATTCCGCGGATGCATCGGCCACCCAGCGAACCAGCTTCTTCGCCACCCGGCCGCCGCCGCGCGTGGTGACGCGCACGATCACTTCCTGCCCGACGTAGCAGCCCTTGGTGAAGGAGATGGCGCGATCTTCGATGCCGGCCTCGAGCGGGATCGTGTCCTCGCTCATGTCCGCCAGGAACCTGGGCACGCCGCGCTCGATTCGAATCACTTCGAAGGTGTCGAGGTCAATCATCGGCAGCGCCGCATATTCAGCCGGCAACGTGGCACCCACGATCTCCGTCAAGGCGTTGCCGGTGATGACCGTCCACACGAACACGCGGCCGCTGTCGTCGCTGACCACTGCGTCCTCGGAGAAGATCAGGCTGTCGAGTCGGTCGCGCAGGTCCGCCGTGAGTGGCGCCGGCACATCGAGCAGGATGCGGTCATCCCACGCGAACACGTGCAGGTCGGTGATCATCCGCCCCTGCGGCGTCAGGTAGGCCGAGTAACGGCTTTCCCCGACGGTCAGCGACTCGATGTCGTTGGTTAGCAAGCCCTGGAGCCACGACGCGCGATCGGCGCCGCTCACCGCAATTACGCCACGATCGCTGCGCCTGACCACGCCGCCGCTCTGGACGGCCCGGTATTCATCGATGGAAAACATGTAAGCTGTGGGGTTGTGACCCTCTTCAATCTTACAAGCGTTGGTCTCGCGCTACTGCTGTCCGCGACGCAGGTCCTGGCCCAGGCGCCGCCGGCACAGCCGGCGGCCGGCGGCGATACGCACTTCCTGGTGTTCTTCCGCTCGCAGCCGATCGGCCGCGAGGAAGTGGTCGTGCTGCGTACCGCCGACGGCTGGGTGCTGCGCGGCGGCAGCCGGCTGGGGCCGCCAATCGACATCACGTCGCGCGCTGCGGAGATTACCTACGACGCCGAGTGGCGGCCGAAGGCGATGACGATTGAGTCGGTCGTTCGCGGCCAGGACGTTTCGCTCAAGAGCACGTTCGACGGCTCAAAGGCCTCCACGACCATTACCACCCAGGGTGCTCCGCAGTCGAAGACCGACCCGGTCAGCGCCGACACCATCGTTCTGCCCAACACCTTCCTTGGTTCGTATGCCGCGCTGGCGCGCCGTCTGCAGGGCAAGGCGGCCGGCGACGAGCTGCGCGCCTACATCGCGCCGCAGACGGAAGTCACCGTCCGCATCACGGGCGCCTCGCCGGCCACGATCGAGACGCCGAAGGGCGTCATCAAGGCGATGCGCTATGCGATGACATTCAACAGCCCTCCGCCGGCCGGCGATCTGCCGATCAACGTGTGGACCGCAGAGGACGGCGGCCTGTTGCGCATCAGCATCCCGTCGCAGTCCGTGGAGCTGGCGCGCGAAGACATCGCGTCGGCGGCGTCGCGCACCTCCACCTTTTCGATCGACGGCGACGAGAGCACGACGATTCCAACCAGCCTGGGCTTCAACATCGGCGGTTCGGTCACCATGCCGAAGGGCACCGGGCCGTTTCCGGCGCTGCTGCTGATCGCCGGTTCGGGTCCGACCGATCGTGACCAGACCGTGGCCGGCATTCCGGTGTTCGGGCAGATTGCGCGCGACCTGGTGGCCGCGGGCTTCGTGGTGGTGCGCTACGACAAGCGCGGCGTCGGCCAGAGCGGTGGACGAACGGAGTCGGTCACCATTGCCGACTACGCCGAGGATGCGCGGCAGGTGCTGCTGTGGCTCGAGAAGCGCAAGGACGTCGACAAGGAACGCATTGGCGTGGTCGGCCACAGTGAAGGCGCGCTGGTGACGATGCTGCTGGCGGCGCGCGAGCGCGGCAAGATCGACGCGATGGCACTGATTGCCGGACCGTCAACCGACGGCAACACGGTGGTGCTCGAACAGCAGAAGCTGTTGCTGTCGAAGATGCCGATCGACGAGGCGCAACGGGCGGAGCGGGTGGCGCTGCAGGAAAAGATCAACGAGGCGGTGATGAAGGGCAGGGGCTGGGCAGACATCCCGCCGGTAGCGCGCACGGTGGCCGACACGCCGTGGTTTTACAGTTTCCTGACGTTCGACCCGGCGCGGGCGATGAGCGAGACCCGGCAGCCGGTGCTGATCGTACAGGGTGAGCTGGACACGCAGGTGCTGCCGTATCACGCCGACCGGCTCGGGGAGTCCGCGCGCGCGCGCAACGCCAAGGCCGAGGTCGCCGTCGTGAAGGTGCCTGGCATCAATCACCTGCTGGTGCCGGCGAAGACCGGCGACGTGTCGGAGTACGCGTCGCTCGGCCCGGACGCGAAGGTCTCGCCGCAAGTGACGTCCGCCATCGCCGCGTTCATGGCGAAGGCGCTCAAGGAGTGAGCTCCCGGCCTTGGCCTGAGGCTACGGCGGGGCACGCCAGTGCCTTACTGATCCGCATCACTGGTCACCTGCGGCGCGATGGGGACGCGCTGGCCCGGTTGCATCGCGCCGGCGAACTCACCGCGATCTGCATTCCGATCCCCGACGATGAGGCCTTCCGCGAGCTCGTCCGCGCGCGCGAAGACGCGGTCGGCCTCAGTAGCCAAGCCCAGCATCGGTTGCAAGCATTCCTGCTGCGTCAGGGCCGACGCTACCAAGGCCGGCAATCCGCACGCCCGGCGATTACTCGCGGAAGCGGCGTGGGCCTATCAAGGCATCCCCCGCCTCGAGCGGCAGATGCTGTATCGCCAGGACGGGTTGCCCAACGTGATTTGTGACATCGCCTGCCGGTCGTGGCGATCGTCTACAACAACAACGCGTGGGGCACGTGGACCCTCGCCACCCAGGATCCCAAGGCGATGCCGATCCACCTGTTCCAGGAACACCTGCGCTACGACAAGCTCGCCGAGGCGCTCGGCGGCCACGGCGAATACGTCACGCGCGCCGGCGACTTCCGGCCCGCGCTCGAGCGCGCCTACCAGCTGGCCGCGAAGGAAGGCCGGCCGGCGGTGATCAACGTTCAGGGCAAGAAGGAATTCTGGAACCGCACGGAGTTCCCGCCGGGCATGCTCGGCAAGGTCGAGCCCGGCGTCATGTCGTACTACCATTGAGCAGGGACCGGGGATCGGCGATCGGGGATCAGGTGTCCGCTGCGCTACAGCGGTACGCCGATCGTGACGTGTTCCGCGGGTTCCGGGCCACACCTGCAGCTCGCGGGCGCATCGAGTATCAGTTCTACTGGCTGACGAAGAAACCCGTCACGGCGGTGTTCGATCCAAAGGCCCGCCGTCTCAGGTTTCCGTCAGTGTTGCCGCAGGTTGACACCGACACTGCAACGGCGATGACGGCGGCGGTGCGCTCGCGCGCCTCGCGTTCGGAACCTGATCACAAACGCGTCGACGCGCGGAAGTGCACGATCGCCGGGACGGTCAGGAAACGCGACTTCTCACTGACGATCGATATTCGTGGTGCCAATCACCAATACGCGGTCAGCAAGGCGCTCAACCTGGTCAACGACATGTTCGTGACGCTGCACGAGCATCATCCTGAGTATCTGGTCGAGCGTTTCGGGATATCGGCCGAGTAGCTAGAGCCGCTGCCACATTTCATCAACCCGGTCGCGCAGGCGGCGAGCGGTGTCGCCGTAGTCGGCGTCCTCCGCGAAGTGCATCGGCTCACCGATGGCAATCTTCACGCGATGGCCGCTCCACGGCCACACCACGCCCCAGTTGATGGCGCGGTTGCGCGGCCAGATCTCGTACACCCCCTTGATCGCCACCGGCACGATCGGCACGCGGAGATGCTGCGCCAGAATCGGCGCGCCCTTCTTGAACTTCTTCACGGTGCCGTCGATCGATCGCTCGCCTTCGGGAAACAGCACCAGCCCCTTGCGATGGGTCAGCCCGAATGCGCCCGCCTGCATGGCCGGAACGAGGTTGGAGTCCGCATCGACCGGGACGAGGTTCGTGAGGCGGGCAAACCACTTCGCGAACGGCGTCTCGAAATACTCGACCGCGCCGACGAAGAACAGGTTCCGGAACACACCGTACGGCAGCGTGGTGCACAGCACGAACGGATCCAGGAAGCTCTGGTGGTTCGGACAGATGAGGTACGCGCCGTCCGGCGGCAGGTGCTCGGTGCCGGTGATGTCGACGCGCGCCACCAGCGGCCTCACCAGGCGGCCCAGCGTGAACAGCGCCGGCGCGGCCAACGGCCGTGACTCGAGCAGGCCGCTCAGGACGGGATCGTTCACCGGCGGCAGGTCCTTCAGCAGGATCGGCCACGATTGCGCCGTCGTCTCGCCGGCACCGGGCGTGCTGGCGGCCCCAAGCGCGGCGGCCAGGTGCCTGATGGTGTAGATCTCCTGTGCCACCTGCTGCGGCACCTTCGTCCCGAACCGCTGCTCCAGCTCGGTCAGCAGCTCGACCCGCTCCATCGAGTCCATGCCGAGGTCCAGCTCGAGATTGGCGTCCGGGAACACCCGCGCGCCCTCCTTCAGCCGTCCCTTGATCGCTCCGATGACCGCCGCGGAATGCGGCAGTTCCAGCCACGCTCGATCGGCGCTGTCGAGCGAAGCGCCAGGGTCGGGAGCCGACGCCGCCCGCTGCCGTTCGCGGACGCGGCGCTCCACCTCGTGACGCTTGATCTTCTGGGTTGTCGTGCGCGGCAGCGGATCGAACCAGACGTCGTAGCCGAGCACGCGTTTATGCGGCGGCAGCCCGGCCGCCAGGCCTTCCATCTCAAAGCGGATGATGTCGCCGGCGTTGACGATCTTGCGCTCGCGCAGCAGATCCATGTTCGGCACCACCACGCCGAACAACCGCTCGGTGGTGGGGCGGCCTGGGTCCGCCAGCCCCATCACGCAAATCTCCTTCACGAACGGCGACTGGCGGTAGTGCGCTTCGATCTCCTCGGGATAGATGTTCTTGCCCGAGGCGAGCACGATCATTTCCTTCTTGCGGCCCGTGATGGTGATGCGGCGCTGATCGTCCATCCGGCCGAGGTCACCGGTACAGAACCAGCCGTCCTTCATCACGTCGGCAGTCGCGTCGGGACGATTGTGATAGCCCTGCATCACGATCGGCCCGCGCAGGAGGATCTCGCCGTCGACAATCTTCGCGTCGACACCCGGCAGCGGACGGCCGACGGTATCGACGTGCGCTTCGTCGGGTGTGTTGATCGTCGCGGCGGCGCTCGTCTCCGTAAGTCCGTAGGCCTGGAGGATCGTGAATCCAAGCGAGTAGAGGTCTCGCCCGATCGCCGGATCGAACTTCGAGCCGCCGGTGACCAGCAACCGCATGTCGCGGCCCATCACGTCGTGCACCTTGCCGAAGAACACGCGACCGAGGTTGATGCCGGCGCGGCGCAACCGGAAATTGAGCGCCAGCAGCACGCGAAAGACCGCGCGCGTGACGATGCCGGATTTCTGGACCTGCTGTGTCACCCGCTGGTGGATCAGGTAGAAGAACTGCGGGACGCAGGCAAAGATCGTGATCTGCCGTTCCGACAGGGCGCGTACGAGATCGGTCGAGTTGAGCGTCTCCAGGTAGACCACGCGCGCGCCGACCGCGAACGGCAGCAACAGGTTGGCCAGCTGCGCCAGCGAGTGAAACAGCGGCAGCACGCCCAGAATCGCATCCCGATCGCTGACATCGACCACGGCAAACGCCGCGTCGCGTTCCGCGATCAGGTTGGCGTGCGACAAGGTGACGCCCTTGGGATCGGACGTGGTGCCCGAGGTATAGAGGATGACGGCGGTTGACGAGGGCCCGACCTCAGCCGGCGCCGACGCCGCATGGTCCGGGACCTGGTGCAGGTCAACGACCGGCACGGCCGCGTCGCCGGCGATGTCCCGGAACGTGCTGCTCGCGATCAGCAGCCGTGCGCCGGAGTCGGCGACGATGATCCTGACTTGAGCCGCCGAGTAGTTCGTATCGAGCGGCACGGCGACCGCGCCGCTCTTCAGGATGCCGAGATAAGCGGCGCACCAGTGCGCGTCGTTGTGCGCCAGGATCGCGCACCGATCGCCGGCGGCCATGCCCTGCGACTGCAGCCACGCCGCCCAGGACGAAGCCATGTCGTGGAGCTGGCGATAGGTAAACGCGTCGAGACGATCCGGACGCTGGATTTCGACAGCCGTCTTGTCGCCGAAACGGGCCACCGTTTCGGCGAACACGGCCCACAGATTCTGCGGCAACCGGTAGATATTACCTTGGAGCGACCCAGCGCACTTCCAGGTAGGTCACCGGCTGGTCGATCGACGCAAACCAGTGCGGCGAGCCGGGCGGCACGATGAAGACGTCGCCCTTGACGAAGCGCTGGCTGATGCCGTCGCTGACCGAGGCGGGCTTGCCGTTGGCGGCTGGCACCAGCCTGCCACCCGTCACCATCGTGCCTTCCCCCTCCAGGATGTAGAGCAATTCGGAGTTGCCGGCGTGCGCCAGCGCGCCGGCGGCCTTCTCTCGTTTGATGACGCTTGCACGATACTGATCGTTCGTCGTCACGTTCGACGAAAACATGCCCGCAGCGTTCGGCTTGACGGAATTCAGCACCGTTGCCAGGTCGGCGCCGCTCTTGAAGGTGGCCGGCGAACCTGGGACGGGCGCAGGGGAAGGAGGTGCCTGGGTGCCGGGTGCCTGGGTGAAGCTGCGCGTGCCGAGCACCAGAACCACCAATAGCGTCGCGACGGTTCGCATGGAATCTCCTGGTAAAGAGTGCCGGCCAATCGCATGCTTCAGCGCGAGCGTCGACGCGCCGGCGCCAATTGCGCCTTGACAGGCAAAAGGTCCACACTGAGGCTGACGAACAGCGTGCCGCATACCACACGAATGCTCACCGGATCAGTGCGGCGCAGGGGTCTTATACCACTGCCCGCCGTCGTCACGTCGGTGACGCTGTCGGCGCAGCGGAACTGTCCCACCGGGCAAAAGCCGCCGCCCTTGAGCGCAGGGAGCTCCGGCATTAGCGGGACGGTGACCGACGCGGTCGCCCGCCGCTAGAATATTAGCCAGCCGATGCCCTCTCCTCTCCGCATTGCCTTTCTCGGCTGCGGTTTTATCACGCGCGTGCACAGCCGCAACCTGCGGCGGTTCCAGAGCGAGATCGTCTGCGGCTACGCCAGCCGCGACAGGGCGAAGGCGGCGGCGTTCTGCGGCGAGTTCGGCGGCACCGGCAGCTATGCCGACTACAGCGACGCCCTCAACGATCCGACCATCGACGCGGTGGTCATTGCCGTGCCCCCGGCGTTCCACCTCAACCTGACGCTGCAGGCGTTGAACGCCGGCAAGCACGTACTCGTGGAGAAACCTGCCTATCCGACGCTGGGCGACTACCAGGTGGTGAAGGCGGCGCGCGATCGCGCCGGGCGTGTCGTGCTGATTGGCGAGAACGACCACTACAAGCCGCTCGCCATCAAGCTCCGGCAACTGCTGGCCGACGGCGCGATCGGCGACATGGTGTTCGGCCACTTCAGCACCATCGCGAGGCGGCTCAAGTCGGCGGACGACTGGCGCAACGACGAGTCGATGGCCGGCGGCGACGCGTTCTTCGAAGAAGGCATCCACTGGCTGCACCTCGCGTCGAGCCTCGGACCGCGTATTACCCGCATCAGCGGCTTTCGGCCGGCGCGGTCGAGCGAGGGTCCCGACACGCGCGTCAAGAGCATGTTGGTGGCGTTTGATTACGACAACGGCGCCGCTGGAGCGCTGTATTACTCACGCGAGATTCCGTCGATGTTGAAGGGACTCCGCCTGTCGACGCTGATGGGGCGCAAGGGCGTGATCACGTTCGAATCGAACGGCGCCTTGATACTGGTGCGCGACGGCGGCATCCCGAAGATCGTGTTCCCCGGCTTCCGCGATATTCGCGGCTACCAGGCGATGTATCGCGACTTCCGCGACTCGATCCGCACCGGCCGCGCGCCGGAGATGAGCCTCGAGCGCGCCATGGAAGATCAACGCCTGATGGATCAGGTCTACGTGTCCCTGATCCCTGATCCCTGATGAGCCGCACGTTCGACATTGTCATCATCGGCAGCGGCGCCGGCGGCGGCACGCTGGCGCGCGAGCTGGCGCCCACCGGGCGACGCATCCTGATCGTCGAGCGCGGCGACTTCATTCCGCAGGAAGACCACAACTGGAACCCGGCGTCGGTGTGGAAGGATCTTCGCTACCGCACCACCGAGACCTGGCTCGACGAGCGCGGGAACGACTTCCGCCCCTACACGCACTATTGCGTGGGCGGCAACACGAAGTTCTGGGGAACGGTGATGTACCGGTTGCGCCCGGATGACTTCAAGGAAACCCAACACGCCGATGGCGTGTCACCGGCGTGGCCGATCGACTACGACACGCTGGCGCCGTACTACGACCGCGCGGAGCGCATGTACGAGGTGCACGGCGAGGCCGGCACCGATCCCACCGAAGGCCCGCGTGGACCGTTTCCGTTCCAGCCGGTGCCGCACTCGAAGGTCGTCGGCGCGATCGTCGATCAACTGAAGGCGCAGGGGCTGCACCCCTCGCCGCTGCCGCTCGGCCTTCGGGACAACTGCGTTTACTGCGACACCTGCAATTCCTTCCCGTGCCGGATCCACGCAAAGAGCGACGCCGAGGTGATCGGGGTGCGTGCGGCGACGGCGAATCCCAACGTGACGCTGTGGACCAACGCGATGGCGAGAAGGCTGCTCACCGATCGGATCGGCCGGCGCGTTGAAGCGGTCGAGATCGAGCACGACCGCCGTGTGGAGCGCGTGTCGGCCCCGCTGGTGATCGTCTCGTGCGGCGCGGTGAACTCGGCGGCGCTGCTGTTGAAGTCTGCGAGCGACCAGCATCCGAAAGGCCTGGCCAATTCGTCGGGACTGGTCGGCAGGCGCTACATGGCGCACCTGGCGACCATGATGCAGGGGTTCCATCCGCTGAAAAAGAACGACACCGTGTTTCAGAAGACGGTGGCGATCAACGACTTCTACTGGAAGGGGCCGTCGTTCAGCTACCCGCTGGGTCAGATTCAGTCGCAAGGCCGCACCCACGGCGTGATGGCGCAAACGGTGGTACCGCAGGTGCCGCTGTGGGCCTACGAGGCCTGGGTGGCGCGCGGGGTCGACTGGCTCGCGATGACCGAGGACCTGCCGCGGCTCGAGAACCGCGTCACGCTCGAGCCGGGCGGGCAGATCCGGCTGCACTACCGCCCCAACAACATCCGCGCGCACGAAGAGCTGGTCGCCGAGACGAAGCAGATCCTGCGGACACTCGGCTTCTGGATCGTGATGACGCACTCGCACAAGTCGAAGAACACCACTCACCAGTGCGGCACGCTGGTATTCGGAGCGGATCCGAAGCACTCGGTTCTCGATCCGTACTGCCGGACGCACGACGTCGAGAACCTGTATGTCGTTGATGCGTCGTTCTTCCCCTCGTCCGCCGCGGTGAATCCCGGTTTGACGATCGTCGCGCAGGCGATCAGGGTTGCGGACTACTTGAAGGGCGGATAGGCGAATAGGCCAATAGGCCCGTTCGCCTATTCGCCTAATCATCGCCGTAATCCGTGGATGAATGCTATGCTCCGCGGCGAGGAGCCGCACATGTTCCAGCTCAGGGCCGTCGCCATCATCCTGTCCGCAGCGCTGTGTTCCGGCGCCGCCGCCCTCTTCGCGCAGCAACAAGCCGCTGAAGCACCGGCTGCCGCACGGCCGTTCTACTCGCGGCCTGCCGTCGCGGCGTTGAACGGCGCCGTCACCACCGGCCATCCCATCTCATCGTCTGCCGGCCTGCAGATGCTGCTGAAAGGCGGCAACGCGTTCGATGCGGCCGTGGCCGTGGGTGCCATCGCCGGACTTGGCGAGCCCGAGATGAACGGCATCGGCGGCAACGGCTTCATGACGATCTTCGAGAAGAAGACCGGCAAGGTCCACTCGGTGTCGATGGCCGGTGCAGCACCGAAGGCCTTGAAATTAGCGGAGATGACGCCGGAGACGCTCAATGCCGGCATGAAGGCCGGCATCGTGCCAGGCAACCTCGGCGGCTACCTGATGCTGCTCGATCGGTTGGGGACCATGAGCATCGCCGAAGTGTTCGCGCCGGCGATCCAGTATGCCGAGCAGGGCTATCCCATTGACCAGATGCTGGCGCAGTCGATTGCGCGCGGCAGCAAGAACCTGGCGAGATATCCCACCACCGCGAAGCTCTTCCTGCCGAACGGGCAGCCGCTGAAGGCCGGCGAGTTGTTCAAGAACGCCGACTACGCGTCGACACTGCGCAAGCTGGTCGACGCGGAGCAGCAGGCGCTGGCACAGAAGAGGACGCGGTCGCAGGCGATCGCGGCGGCCTTCAATCGTTTCTACAAGGGCGACATCGCGCAGGAGTTCGAACGCTTTTTCAACGAGAACGGCGGCCTGTTGACCGCCGCCGATCTCGCGGCCTACCAGCCGCAGTGGACCGAGCCGTTGAAGACGGCGTATCGCGGCTATGAGGTCTACAGCAATCCGTCCACCTCGCGAGGCGGCTTCGAGGTGTTGATGCAGGCCAGCCTCGTTGAACGCTTCGACCTGGCGTCGTTCGGCTCGGGATCGGCGCAGGCAACGCACGCGATGATCGAGGCGATCAAGGTCGCCAAGTCGGACATCTACCGCTACGTCGCCGATCCGGCATTCACCACGGTGCCGGCGGCCGGTTTGCTGGCCAGACCGTACCTGGCGGAACGCAGCCGCCTGATCGACATGCAGCAGGCTGGGCCGTATCCGGATCCCGGCACTCCCGAGGGACGCCCGACGACGTCGGCGTCCAAGGGCGGCGCGTTCCCCGAGAACTACGACGCTGAACAGCACACGACGAGCTTCTCGATTGTCGACAAGGCCGGCAACGCCATCGGCGTCACGCCGACGCTCGGCGGCCTGTTCGGCAACAACGTCGTTGTCGGCAACACGGGGCTGCTGCTGAACAACGGCATGCGCCTTGGATCGACGTCGCCGTATCCGGACAACGTCAACTACGTCGGTGCGGGCAAGGTTCCGATCCTCAACAACTCGCCCATCATCGTGTTGAAGAACGGCAAGCTGGCGTTCGTGTTCGGCACGCCGGGCGGCGAAACCATCGGCCAGACCCAATTCCAGGTCCTGGTGAACTTGATCGACTTCCAATTGCCGGTGCAGCAGGCCATTGAGGCGCCGCGCTTCTCGCTCGATGCCGACCCGAATTTCTACAAACCGGGCTCGGCCATCGAGGTGTCGATTGAAGGCCGCATGCCGGACACCACCATCAACGCGCTGAAGGCGATGGGCCACAAGGTCCGAGTGCTCCCCGGCTGGGGCAGCATTGGACATATGCAGACGATCAAAATCGATCCAGTCACCGGCGCGATAACCGCGGGCGGCGATCCGCGGCGCACCGGGTACGCCGTCGGTTACTAAACACTGCTGCGCCACGGAGACACGGAAGTCACGGCGCTACTTCCTGGAGTGCCCGGGAAGAAGCTCCGTGTCTCCGTGGTGCCTTGGCTCGGTGGCGCATCTGACATTGAAACTACTTCACTCCCGTGAAGGAAAATTTCTGGGCGCGGACGCCGGCTTCGCGCGGCTTGCCGGTGACGGGGTCCTTCACCTCGGGGCCCTGCGCCTCGCCGACGAAGAGATTTCCTGACGGATCGACCGCCAGGTTGTGCGGCCGGCCAAGCTGGCCCACGCCGACTCCCGGCCCGCCGAACTCGCCGACGATTTCCAGGTCGCTGCGCCGCAGCACGTTGATGACGTGCGATCCGCCATCGGCGCTGTAGATGTAGGTCTGCGGTCCGTCGTGCGAGAACGCCAGCGAGAACGTGGCCTCGTTGCCGCACGGCCGCTTCGGCGTCCACGTGGCCTGCTCCTGCGCGCCGCAGCGCGGCCGCAGGATTGTCTCGCGCACGAACTCGCCGTTCTGCCGGAACACCTGAATGCGGTTGTTGGCGCGATCGGCAACGTAGATCAGTCCATCGCGCGATCCGGCAATGCCGTGCGGCACGCGCAGCTGCGCCGGCGGCGCCGCCGGCACCTCGGCAGTCTGCACACCCGGTGTGCCCTGCCCGCCCTGCGCGCCCGGAGGAGGATCTTCCGGCCGCCTCCCGTACGCGCCCCAGTGACGCAAATACTTGCCGGTCGCGCCATCGAACACGATCACGCGGCGGTTGCCGTACCCGTCGGCAACGAACACTTCGTTGTCGGCTGGGTCGACCCAGATTTCAGCGGGGCGGCCCATCAGCGACGGGTCGTTGCTGCCGCCGGTCTTGTCGAACTGGCCGATCACCAGCGACACCTGCCCGGTGCGCGTGAACTTCACGGTGAGGTTGCTCTCGCGCGCGTTGGTCCACACGAAACCGTTGTGATCGACGAACAGCCCGTGAATGGTGTTCCACTTGCCGTCGGGCCCGCGCGCGTCCCATGACTGCACCAGCTTGCCCTGCGGATCCCACTCGTAAATGCGGCCGCGGGTCGATGCCCACACGTGGCCCTTCGAGTCGGCGAAGATGCCGATCACCTGTCCCCACGTGAATCCGTCCGGCAAGATCGGCCATGCGGGATCGGCGGCGAACTGCGGCACCCCTTGCAGCGCGGGCGCCTGTTCGACCGCGATGGAGCCGGCCGACGCCGTCAGCATCGCGAGCGTGAGCACAATGATCTTCATGATCGCGAATACTATTACCAAATGCGCGTCAGGTCATTCAGTCACGTCGGCATCACCGTCCGGGACTTCAACGAATCCGTCCGCTTCTACTGGGAGGTGTTCGGCTGCCCGCTGGTCGGCGTGTCGACCGCGGATCCGCGGCGTGTCAGAGCCTTCTTCGGGGTCGATGTGCCCGAGGCGTCGTGCAAGATCGGGTGGATCCGCATCCCCGGCGGCGGCGTGATTGAGATCTTCGAATTCACGCCGCAGCAGCCGTTCACCGAGGCGACCTGGAATCGACCCGGCGTCACGCACTTCAGCCTGCGCGTCAGCAACATCCGCAGGTGGTACGACTACTTGAGGGCCAAAGGCGTCACCGTGCTCGAAGAGCCGCAGCGATCGCCGAACGGCGGCCAGGAGTTCTTCTTCATCAAGGACTGCAACGGCATCCTGATCGAGATCATGGATCTGCGGGGCATGCACTACGTGCTGCAGTATCTCGGGCCGCTCGGCGGCTTCCTGGCCCGCAACGGCTGGGTCCGCGACTACTCGGGGTATTACCAGCCCAAGCAATAGCCAGCAGCCAGAGAAACGCTCTTCGGGCGACGGGCGACGGGCTGCGGGCGGGCTACGGGCTACTCGCTACAGGCTTCGGCGGATCGACGTGCAGGAACTGGAACGACAGGTTCGACACCAGGCAGTAGGCCACGAAGTAGTAGAAACCCGGGTGGATGCGCGCATCGAGGTTGTCGATCGCGTTGCCCGCCATGAAGGCGATGAACACGCCGACCGCGAACACGTCGGCCATGGCCCACTTGCTGACCGAGCGTACGAACAGGTACCAGCGATAGCGGGTCGCCTGGTCCTTGGCCCAGAGGATCACGCCCAGCAGGGCGGCCTTGATGAACGGCACGATGACGCTGAACAGCAGAATCAGGCCGGCCACGAAGTAGTTCTGCGAATCATACAGACGCTTGATCGCCCGCAGGATGCTCTGCGTTTCCCTGAAAATCTCGGTCGGCTTGTTGAAGATGGGAATCGATGCGGTGATCGTCATCGCGTCGCTCTGCAAGCCCGGCACGATCAGCACCAGCGAAACGATGGTCAGGGCAACGGCTATCCAGTTGCGGATCGACATGGCCGCAATCTAGCATGAACGCCGTGCGCGTGCTGATGGTCCTTGTCGCGGCAGTCGCCGGCCTGCTGGCCGGCGCGCCGGCGGCCTGGCAGCGCTCCCAACCCTTCATCGGCATCACTTACTTTGCCCGCACCGAGTCGCAACCGCGCCCGCTGCGCATGCACGTGGCGCAGATCGATCTCCAGGCACCGGGCATCCGCTTCAAGATGTCGCCCCCTGGGGGCGATCGCGAAACCATCCGCCAGACGACACTCGACTTCGCCAGGCAGGAGCGCGCGCAACTGGCGATCAACGGGCACTTCTTCCTCCCCTTTCCTTCGGAAGACCGCACCGCGTGGGCTGTCGGGCTGGCCGCGTCCGAGGGCACGGTCTATTCAGCATTCGAGATTCCGCAGCAACGCTACGCGCTGGTGGCGTTTGCCGAGGCGCTCAACATCGACCGCGAGAATCGCGCGTCGATCGTTCACTACGATCCGGCTTTCCCCGACGGCAGGCAGGTGCGCGAGGCGGTCACGCTGTGGAACGTCATCGCCGGCTCCGGGCAGATTGTCACGAACGGGCAACCATCGGTTCCGGCCTACCGCGACGACCACCACTTTGACGGCGCGCTCGAGCCCGGCGGGCCCAACGATTACTCCAACCACCGGGCGTGGGCCGACGTCCCCACCGCACGAACCGCCATCGGCCTGTCGCGCGATCGGCGAACGCTCACGCTGTTTACGGTGGATGTCCGGGGAGGGAGCGATGGCATGCGGTTGTCGGAAGTCGCGGCGATCCTGATCCGAGACTTCGACGTGTTCGATGCGTTGAATCTGGACGGCGGGGGTTCGACCACCATGGTGATGGAAGGCGAAGCCGGCTCGCCTTCCATCGTCAACATCTCATCGGACAATCCTGGTGGCCGGTCGGTGGCGACCAGCCTGGCAGTGTTTGCTCAGCGCCGCGAGCGATAAGCCGTCGACTGCTGCTCGACCAGGTTCAGCAGGTTGCCCATGACGAGGTTCACGTCGATCAAGTGCAGGCCCCAGTTGGCCAGCGGCTTGACGCCGCCAAGATCGCCGGTGATGTCGTCCACGCGCGGATCCGCCGAATCGCCATTGACGGTGATCTCGAGATAGGTCGCCTGTTCGTTGCTCTTGCACTGTCCCGTCAACAACCCCGGCACGCTCACGAACGGCGTCTCCACCGTCTTGTCCGTGGCCCACGGCTTCAGCGGCGGTCCACCCACGGCGATCAGGCGGCCCGTGCTCGACAGATAGGCGTGCAGCGGCGCGCCGGCTGCGCCGAGCGTGGCCGGGTTGGTGCAGTTTCCCGACATCGCCGGATCGGCGCTCGAGCCGAACAGCGTGTTGGCCGGAGGCGGCAGGGTCGATCGAAAGGCGGAGTAGTTGACGACGCAGCCGAGCTGCCCGGGCTTCCTGCAGAGCGGAATCTGCTTGAACTGGCCGCCGACATCCTTGCCCTTCGGGGTAAGAAGCGTCGCGCCAAGAATGTAGGCACCCACCAGCTGTTTCTGGATCGGCTTGCCCTCGATTTCGGCGGCGATCAGGCCCTGCAGTATGTACGCGCCCTGTGAGTGGCCAATCAGCACCACCCCGCGGCCCTGGTTGTCGTTCTTCAAATAGTGCTGCCACGCCGCCTTTACGTCGTCGAACTGCTGCCCCGCCGTGAACAGCGCCAGCGGATCCGCGTTCTTCGCCAGCGCCACCTGCAGGCTCCGCAGCGTGAGCTGCCGGTAAATCGGCGCGAAGGTCCGGCACTTCGATCCGAAGCGCGCGAACTGCTGGGCGACCACGTTCTTCTCCGCGGAATCCGCGGTCATGTCGCTGTTGGTAGCGGCGTCGGTCGATACCGTCGGGTAGACGTAGAAGCAATCGATTGGCGCCTTCGGGTCGGCAGTGAACGCCTCGCGCGTCAGCGTGCCGTCGGCGGCCACGATGGTGGTGGTGAGGTCGATGTCACACGCATCACCTTTTCGACCGGGCTTGCATAACCACGATGCATCGTCCTGATAGTCGACGGGCTGTGGCACGGCGGCGGGCTGCGCGGGAGCAGGCGCCGGGGCCTGCCCGACCACCGTAGCGCCTGGCGCGGAGGTGGACGCGCTGATTTTGATTTGGCCGGCGAGAAATCCGAGGATACCTACACAACACAGCACACGTCTCATAACGCCTCCGTGGCGCGATTCTACCTCCCCGAAGCTGGTGGGGAAAGCAGTACTGCGCGCCAGTGCTACACTGCGCCTGATGAAGCTCTTCACGGTGTCGATCGCGCTGGCCGCGGCGCTGGCGCAGGCTGGAACCGCCGAACGGCCGCCGACGCGCAACGTCGGATCGATGAGCGACCTGATGGTCAAGATCATCTATCCCGCGTCCGACGCTCTCTTCTACATCGAGTCGCGCACGCCCAGGACGGACGCTGAGTGGACGGCGCTGGAGGGCCAGGCGCTGATGGTCGCCGAGTCGGCGAACCTGCTGATGCTGCCCGGCCGCGCGCGCGATCAGAAGCAATGGATGGCCGACGCGAAGCTGATGCTCGATGCCGGCGCCGCGGCGGTGAAGGCCGCGAAAGCGAAGGATGTCCAGGCGATCGTCGCGCTGAGCGATCAGCTGTACGAATCCTGCACCGCCTGCCACAAGAACTACCGGCCGGGTTATGGAAAACCGAAGCCGCAAGGCCCGTAACACCGCACGGACGGCGATGATCGTCACGGCAATGCTGCTGGCGCCGGCGCTGGGCCTGAGCGAAGTGGAAGGCCAGCAGGCGCCGGTGGTGCTGCACACCTCGACCGAACAGATTCCGTTGAAGGCCTATGCGGAAATGATGCGGGTCGGCACCTTACGATTGGCTTCGGGGTCGTCTCGAGACATTCCTACCGTTACCGACGTCAGCTACTTCCGTTGCAGCCTGACCGGCTGGTCGCCGAAGGGCGTGCTGGTGTCGTCGGAAGAGTTGTTCACGTCGGAATATGCGGAGCGGCGCCTGTTGCCGGTGTCCATCCGGCCGCTGGCGGTGTCGACGGTTGCGGCGCGAGCGGCCGATCTCGAAAAACCGGAGCGCCTTACCGCGTTGGGCACGGCCGTCAAGGCGCCCGAGGGCGGCGACCAGCTGTACTTCTTCCTGATTCTTTCGTCGGGCGACCTCACCCGCTACTACCCGTTCAGGATCGCGACCCCGAAGCAATAGCGCGAGTCACGCGCCGCCACAATGCCTTCAAGGTCGTGGCGCTCAGCACCAGGCCGCCGACACGCAACCTTCCTTGCGGGCGATGGTGCCGTGCCTTGGGTCGAAGTACGGCCATGGCCGTTGTGGATCCCCCTTGCGCACACGCAGCACCGGTCCAGTCCCAGAACCGGCCGGGCGGTGACCGCTCACGTCAGCGGAAACGCTCTCCCTTCCGGCTCATCAGCATCGGTCTTGTACCGCAGGAACCTCTTTCAACTTTGGACATTAGACTCTACACTTCGCGAAGCGATGTGGACATTGCAGTCGGTTGGGCCTGCTGACGCCGGATTGACCTTCCGCTTGCTGCCCGGCACGCTCAAGACGATGGGGCGGGCGCCGCGAGCGGATTTCGTCGTCGATGCGGCGCTGGTGTCGCGCGTGCACTGCCGGTTCGTGCTGGACGAGCGCAATCAGCTCCAGCTCGAGGACCTGGGCAGCACCAACGGCACATTCGTGAACGGCAAGAAGATCGCCAAGGCGACCCTGAGCAGCGGCGACACGCTGACCATCGGTCGCGTGCAGTTCATGGTAAACGCCGAAGCCACCTCGACGTCCTGAGCGGCTCAGCGCCGAACGAGATACTCCAGCACGAACGGATTGCTCGCCTTCTCGCGGCCGATAGTCGTCTCAGGGCCATGCCCTGAGTAGACGACCGAGTCTTCCGGAAACGCGAACAGCGCCCTGGTAATCGCCTCGAGCAGGATCTCGTAGTTGCCGCCCGGCAGATCCGTCCTGCCGATCGACCCGGCGAACAGCGTGTCGCCCACGAACAGATCCGGCGGGCCGGCATGGCCTTTCTTCGACAGCGCCAGGCAGACGCCGCCGGGGCAATGTCCCGGCGTGTGCTTGATCCGAACCTCGTAGTCGCCAAACAGGATGGGACCTTCGCCTTCGTAGTACCGATCCACGGGCGGCGGCTGCTCCACCGTCAGGCCGAACATCTGACCGGTCTGCACCGTGCGGTCATACAGAAACTGATCGTCCTTGTGCAGGTAGATGGGCGCACCGAGCGCGCGTTTGGCCGGCGCCACGCCCGACACGTGATCGACGTGCGCGTGCGTCAGCAGGATGTGTTTGACCGACAGCTGCTCGGCCGCGATCAACGCCAGCAGCTGATCGACTTCGTCTCCCGGATCGATGAACACCGCCTCGCGCGTGCGCTCACAGCCAACCACGTAGCCGTTCTTGAAGAACGGGCCGACCGCCGCGCGTTCCAGAATCATTACGCTAGGATACTCGGAACATGCCGCTGCCGGCCGTCACCGACGTTTACGAGGCGCGTCGCCGCATCGGATCCCGCATCCGGCGGACGCCGCTGGTGCATTCCGAGTGGCTGTCGTCGATCGCCGATGCGACGGTCCACCTCAAGATTGAATCGCTGAACCTCACCAACTCGTTCAAGATCCGGGGCGCCTTGAACGCCGCGCTCAGGCTCAGCGAGCGCCTCGGCAGCGGGACGCCGACGATTGTCGCCGCCTCGGCGGGCAATCACGGGCGGTCGCTGGCGCTGGCGGCAGAAGAGCTCGGCTTGCCGTGCGTGATCTTCACGCCGTCAACCGCGCCCGAGGCGAAGCAGGCCGCGATCCGCCGGCATGGCGCGGTGCTGCACGCCGGCTGCGAGAGCTACGATGCAGCCGAGCAACACGCCAAGCAGTTCGCCGAGGCTGAACGCGGTGTCTACATCTCGCCGTACAACAACGCGGACGTCATCGCCGGTGCCGGCACGATAGGACTGGAGCTGGTCGAGGCCATGCCGTCGTTCGACGTCGTGATCGTGCCGCTCGGCGGCGGCGGTCTGGCCAGCGGCGTCGGACTGGCGGTGAAGGCGGCGGCGCCGCGTGTCAGGATCGTGGGCGTGGAAGTCGAGGCATCCTCGCCGTTCACGCTCAGCCTGGCGGCCGGCCGCGTCACCGAAATCACGCCGCGGCAGTCGCTCGCCGACGGGCTGATTGGCAACCTCGAGCCTGGTACGATCACGTTTCCGCTGGTGCAGCAGGTGGTGGACGACGTGGTGACGGTCAGCGAAGACGAACTGGCGCGCGCGATGAAGGGCCTGGCCACAGAGCAGCGATTGATCGTCGAAGGCTCAGGTGCGGCCTCGGTTGCGGCCATCGTCGCCGGCAAGGCCTCCTCGCCAGGCCAGCGCGTGATCGCGCTCGTCACCGGCAGCAACGTCGATCTCCCGAAGTGGCTGTTCGCCATCAGCTGAGCGCGTTAACCCGAAGCCCGTGGCCCCGCTAGAATAGTCGCCGTGAGTACCGCCGTCATCCTCGGGGCCGGCGAGATCGGCGGCGCGTTGGCGCGCCAGCTGGCCGCCGCCGATCTCGTCTCCCGCATCGTCATCGTGGACGATCTGGCGAACGTCGCCGCGGGCAAGGCGCTGGACGTGGCGCAGTCGTCGCCGGTGGATGGGTATCACACGGTGATGTCCGGCTCTGGCGATGTCTCGGCCGTGGTGGGCGCCAACGTGATTGTCGTCGCCGACTCGGCCGCAAGTCCGCCGATTGAATGGAAGGACGAGGCCGGTCTGGCGCTCGTGAGGCGCGTCGCCGGGCTGAATCAGCTGGCGCCGATTCTCTGCGCCGGTGCATCGCAGGCGAGCGTGATCCAGAAGGGCGTGAACGAGGGGGGCGTGGCGCGGGCCCGTCTGTTTGGATCCGCGCCCGAAGCGTTTCGATCCGCAATCACGGCGATCGTGGCGCTCGAAGCCGGCGCGGCGCCCCAGGATGTTTCGCTGTCGGTGCTGGGCCGCCCGCCTCAGAACGTCATCGTGCCGTGGGATGAAACCGCCATCGCCGGGCGCTGCGCCACGCACGTGCTGAGCGCGGCGCAGCTGGCGCGGCTCGATGCACGCCTTGCGCGGCTGTGGCCGCCCGGCCCGTATGCGCTGGCGGGCGCGGCGACGCGGCTGATTCGGACCGCGCTGACCAGGTCGCCGCGTGTCCACGCCGCGCTGGTGGCGGTGACGCGTGATGAAGGCGTGGCGGGACGCTCGGCGATGATGCCGGTGACGCTGCAACCGGCGGGCATCGCGACGCTGGTCCCGCCGTCGCTGTCGACGCGCGATCGCGTGCGCTTCGAAACCGCGCTGCGCGCGTAGCAACCAGCAACCAGACGCATCGACAGGCCGTTTGCGAAGTCGGCCAGGTTTTCCCGCAACCGCAACCGGCCGCGATGCAGGCGCGACTTCAGCGTTTGGTCCTTGACGCGCAGTCTGGTGCTGGCCTGTTCCGTCGTCAGCCCCTTCAAGTCTCGCAGGACCACCGGCTCCCGATAGATTGCCGGCAGATCGTCAACCGCCTCCACGAGCCGCTCGCGCAACTGCCGGCGCAGCAACTCTTCGTCGCCCACGTGGGACCCGTCGGCCGGATCGTGCGCGTTCACACGATCGTCGGACACCGAGCCAATCTCGAGCTCGGTCACCTCGAGCGCACGCCTCGCCCGCCAGCGGCGCCGCCGCGACATGGCGGTGTTGAACGTGATGCGGTAGATCCACGACGACCAGGCCGAGTCGCCGCGGCACATTTCGATCTTGCGGAACACCTTCATCAGCACGTCCTGGACGACTTCCTCGGCCTGCTCGTGATTGCGCACGTAACGGAAGGCGAGTTGAAAGATCCTCTGGCCCTACAACGACGACCGCTCCGCAACGGCACGCCCGTCGCGCCCGCGGAGCCGCTCCACGAGGGCGGACTGGTGCTGGTGCATGCCAGTGAAGAACCCGGCAGTGGCGGGTTGTATTTCATGCCGCTCACACTGCTGATCGGTCTTGACTTACGGATCTGTCAAACACGCTCGACAGGTGCGCCACGATCCGATCTTCCACCTCGGCCATCGCAACGGCGCGACCCAGCCTGGCCGACAACGACGTCACGCCGCGGTCGGCTATGCCGCACGGCACGATCAGGTTGAAGAAGTTCACGTCGGTGGTGACGTTGAAGGCAAAGCCGTGGCTGGTGATCCAGCGCGAGATGCGCACGCCAATGGCGCCGATCTTCTCGTCCTCGATCCAGGCGCCGCTGAGGTCTTTGATGCGTCCGGCTGCGAGGCCGTAGTCCGCGCAGACGCGGATCATCACCTCTTCGAGATCGCGCACGTACTTGTGCACGTCGCGGCGGTCGGGATTGAGGTCGAGAATCGGGTAGCCGACCAGCTGGCCGGGACCGTGATAGGTCACGTCGCCGCCACGGCCGGTCTCGACGACATCAACGCCGAGCGACGACAACCGATCGGGGGTCGCCAGGATGTGCTGCCTGCCGTCCTGCTTGACGCCGACGGTGAGCACGTGCGGATGCTGCAGCAGGAGCAGCGTGTCGGGAACGCGATCGGCCTTGCGCTCTTCGACCAGCAGCCGCTGCAGCTCGAGACCGTCAGCGTATGCAACGACCCCGAGGCGTCTGACGGTGAGCGGCTTCATGTCACAGATGCGACACGGAGACACGACGCCGCGGAGCGTCCCTGATCAATGCTCCGTGCCTCGGTGACTCCGTGGCGAATGGTCACGCCTGCGACGGATCAAAGTTCTCGATCCCGCGCTTCACATCGGCCATGAACTGATCGGCCACCGCGCCGTCCACCAGCCGGTGATCGTAGCCGAGCGTGAGGTAGCCCATCAGCCGGATGCCAATCGTATCGTCCACCACCACCGGCCGTTTTTCGATGGTGCCGACACCAAGGATCGCCACCTGCGGCTGGTTGATGATCGGCAGGCCGAACTGCGCGCCGAAGTTGCCGGGATTGGTGATCGTGAAGGTGCCGTGCTGGACCTCCTCGGGATTCAGCTTCTTGGCGCGGGCGCGCTCGGCAACGTCCTGGATGGCGCGCGACAGGCCGAGCGTGTTCTTCTCACCCGCCGCCTGCACCACCGGCACGATCAATCCGTTCTCGAGCGCCACGGCGATGCCGAGATTGATGTCGCTGCGGTAGACGATGTTGTCGCCGTCGATCGACGCGTTGATCGTCTTGTGCCGGCGCAGGCAATCGACCGCGACCTTGGCGATCAACGACGTGAAGGTCAGCTTCACGCCGGCGCGCTCGTAGTCGCCTTTCTTCGCCTGGCGGATCTGGTCGACACGCGAGTAGTTGACCTCGAACACCGAGTAGACGTGCGCCGACGTGCGCTTGCTGAGCACCATGTGCTCGGCGATCTTCTTGCGCATCACCGACATCTTCTCGACCTGGTCGCCGGCCGCTCGCGCCACCGGGCTGGGTGGCATCCCTGCTCCCTGGCCCCTGCTCCCCGCTCCCCGCTCGACGAAGCCGAGGATGTCCTGCTTGGTCACGCGGCCGCCGATACCGGTTCCCTGGATCCGCGAGATATCGAGGTTGTGTTCCTTGGCGATCTTGCGAACGAGTGGTGACGACTTGTGACGATCACCGCTCTCGGTGTCGTCAACGGGCGGCGGCGCAGCGGCCGGCGCGGCAGCTGTCGCCGAGGCAGGCGCAGCGGCCGCCACGGTCGCGCCGCGGGGGCCCGGATTGGCGGCCACCGGCGCGGCGTCGGCGACCTTGCCGGCCACGCCGATCGTGGCGACGACGCTGTTGACCGGCACCGTTTCGCCTTCCTTCACCGAGATCGCGGTGAGGACGCCCGCGGCGGGCGAGGGGATCTCGGCGTCGACCTTGTCGGTGGAAATCTCGAACAGCGGCTCGTCGCGATCGACCGTGTCGCCGACCTTCTTGATCCACCGAACGATGGTGCCTTCGGCGATCGACTCGCCCATCTGGGGCATGACAACAGGTGTAGACATAGCGCTCTCTCGGGCTACGGGCAACGGTGCGGCGACGACTGTCGTGGCCGTCGCCCGTCGCCCATAGACCTCACAGGTGTATCGCCGCCCCGTGCGCAGCGTGGGCGGCTTCACCCACCGCCTCCGACATCGTTGGGTGCGCGTGAATCGTCTTGACCAGCTCTTCGACGGTCACTTCCATGCGCAGCGCCATCACCGCCTCGGCCACCAGTTCCGTGGCGCGCGGGCCGATAATGTGCACGCCAAGAATCTCGTCGTACTTTTTCTCCGCGACGATCTTGACGAAGCCGTCGGTCTCGCCGGCCATGCGGGCGCGCGCCAGCGCGCGGAACGGGAACGTCCCGACTCGCACGTCATGTCCCTGCGCGCTGGCCTGCGCCTCGGTCATGCCGACGCTGCCAATCTCAGGCTCGGTGTAGGTGCAGCGAGGCACATGGTCGTAGTTGATCGGCTGAACCTGATGGCCGGCAATGCGCTCGGCGAGCACGATGCCTTCCATCGACGACACATGCGCGAGCTGATAGTGCGGGCCGCCCATGGTAATCACGTCGCCGATCGCGGAGACACCGCGCACATTCGTCCGGAACATCTGATCGACCACGATGTAGCCGCGGTCCATCTTCAGGCCGAGCTGCTCGGCGCCCAGACCCTCGGTGACGGGTCCGCGGCCGGTGGCGACCAACAGCAATTCGAAGCTGAGTTTCTGTGGCTTGCCGTCAGCCCCTTGGACGTCGATGTCCACGGCCTTGGCGCCGGCTTTCGCGGCGGTGACCCTGGCACCGGTCATCACCTTGATGCCCTTCTTCTTGAAGACGCGCTCAAGTTCGGCCGACACCGCCTCGTCCTCGCCGGGCACCAGCCGCGGCAGCAGCTCGATCACCGTGACCTCGCTGCCGTAACTCTTGAAGACCGACGCGAACTCCACGCCCACCGCGCCGCTGCCCATGATGGCAATCGACTTCGGCACCGCCGGCAGGCGAATCGCCTCGTCGCTGAAGATGATCTGCTTGCGATCGACGTCGATGCCGGGCACGCTGCGCGGCGCCGATCCGGTGGCGACGATGATCTCTTTGGTGGCGGTGATCGACTGCTTGCCGCCGGCCTGCCCTGAGGCTGTCGACGGGCCGTTGAGCGTGATCTCGACGCCAAGCCCGCCGGTCAAGCGGGCCGTGCCCTTGATCCAGTCGATCTTGTTCTTCTTGAACAGCATCTCGATGCCGCCGGTGAGGCCGGCGATCATCTTGTCCTTGCGCGCGTGCACGGCCGGCATGTCGATGGTCACGGCGGCGCCGTCGATGCCGGCTAACCCCCATTCCTTCGCCGCCTGCGCCACCTTCAGCGCGTGCGCGTGTTCGAGCAAGGCCTTGGTGGGAATGCAGCCCCAAATCAGGCAGGTGCCACCGAGCGCTGTCTGCTTCTCGACGACGGCGACTGTGAGGCCCAATTGCGCGGCGCGGATGGCGGCGACATATCCGCCGGTGCCGGCGCCAATAACTACGACGTCGTACTCGTTAGCCACAACCCACCACTGTAGCGCATTTAGCGAGGGCCTGCCTCGCCGGAGCCCTGGCGAAGGCGGGTCAGGGGAACGAAGCCTGGTGAAGGCGTGTTGGCAGGAGGGCTGGATGGCTCGACCCTGGCCTTGAGCTCACCGTGATCGAACTTCAATTGCCAGTACATCTCCGTCAGCTGCGCGAGCTGCCGCGCCGCGCGGCGCGCGTGCAGCAGCGCGAGCAGGGCAATGGCAAGCGCAGACGCCGCGATGACCCACAGAACCATAACTGACTGTGAAGTTTAAACCTTAAACTTCGTCCGATGGCGGGACGCAGACCGTTCTCGTCATCGACGCGCCGGACGAGGCGCGCGAGCGGGTGTCGCAGATGTTGCGGCGCGATTACCGCGTGATTCGCGCCGCGTCGGCCGAGGCCGGGCTGGCGCTGATGGATCGCGAGGACGTCGACGTGCCGGTGGCCCGAGCACGGCGCTGCGGAACGTGCTGGAGACCGTGCACAAGGTTGCGAGGCTGTCCGCGACGGTACTGATTCTCGGCGAAAGCGGCACGGGCAAGGAGCTGCTGGCGCCTCTGCTGCATCGCCAGTCGTCCAACCCTGACGCGCCGTTCGTGGCGGTGCACGTCGCCGCCATTCCCCGCGAGCTGGTCGAAAGCACGCTGTTCGGCCACCAGAAAGGCTCGTTCACCGGCGCGCTGTTCCTCGACCAGATCGGCGATCTCAAGCCCGACCTCCAGGCCAAGCTGCTGCGCGCCATCCAGGAGGGTGAGGTCGAGCGCGTCGGCGGCAATCGCGCGATCCGCACGCAGTTCCGACTGATTGCCGCGACCAACGTGGATCTGCCGTTCGAGATGCACGTCGTGGAGCCGGATCGCACCAAGTCGGACACCAGCCTGCTGGATCGCGCGCTGGCAACGTTCGAGCGGAAGTTCCTGGTGAGGGCGTTGGCGCGGAACGCCTGGAACGTCACGCAAACGGCGCGTTACCTCGGCGTCCCGCTCAGTACGTTGAAGTTCAAGATGGAGCGGCTCGACATTCGCGAGCTCGCCCGCAAGATCAAGAAGTAGTCACGCCGGCTTCTTCGGCAGAACGGCGTCCTTCAGCTGCTTCACGATGCGCGCCTTGACCACGGTCTTGGCGGCGATGGGAATCGGCTGCCCCGTGGCGGGATTGCGGCCGGTGCGGGCGTTGGTCTTCTTCAACACCAGCTTGACCATGCCGGGAATCACGAATTCCCCGGTGCGTTTGAGCTCCTTCTCAGCCAGCGCCGCCAGCTCGTCGAAGAACTCACGAGACTGCGTACGCTTGATGTCAAAGCGCTCGGCGAAGTGCGAGAACAGTTCCGACTTGCCCATCTTCCGGGCGTCTTCCATGAAGTCCCCCAGCCGCCCGCCGCGGCGGGCATCAACACTGCTGTCTGTGCGAGGCGCAGCCTCGCCCGAGTAGTTAAGAGGGCCGTATGCTATCCCCGGCCCCTGGGGCTGTCAATGTAGACTGATCGGCAATGTCCACGTCCACGATCGAGACCTTCCCGAACCCTCGTCCCGAACGTGAGTTCGAGATCGCGATCGACTGCCCCGAGTTCACGTCGATGTGCCCGAAGACCGGCCTGCCCGACTTCGGCACCATCCGCATCCGTTACGTCCCCGAGGCGCGGTGCATCGAGCTCAAGTCACTCAAATACTATCTGCTCGAGTTCCGGAACAAGGGGATTTTCTACGAGGCCGCCACCAACCAGATCCTCGACGACCTGGTCGGCTGCTGCGCGCCGCGGCGCATGACGGTGGTCGGCGACTTCACGGCGCGCGGTGGCATCACCACCAGGGTGACCGCTGAGTATAGTCAGCAGTCGAGAGTCGGCGGTTAAGAGTTTTCAGTCAGCAGTCGGCAGTCCAGTCTGCAGTCACCAGGCGTGGAACACGACCCTCCGGAAGTCCCGATCGGGGACACGATCGACCTGCACAGTTTTGCGCCGTCCGACATTCTTTCCCTCGTCGACGAATACCTGCTCGCCGCGAGCCAGGCCGGCTTCAGCGACGTGCGCGTGATCCACGGTCGCGGCAAGGGCGTGCAGCGGGCGTCGATCCAGCGGCTGCTTGGCACTCACCCGCTGGTGGAGCGGTTCTGGGACGCGCCGGAGTCGCACCTCGGCGCGACCGTCATCCGGCTACGACGCCACGGCCCGGACGTTTGACCGGTGCCGTTGGTCGGCGGTCTGTTCCTGGGTGAGCTCGCGAAGGGTCGACAACGCCCGCGCGATGGTGTCGAGTTGGGCGGTGAGCTCCGAGGCCTTGGGGGCCCTGGCGACCAGCAGGATCGCGTCATGTTCACGTCTGAGGCAACCGCTGTGCCATTACGCGCAGCAGGAGCCTTGCTGGGGAAAACGGCGGCCGTGTGCAACTGGCGTGATGCGCGAGCGGTCAGAACTGCAAGTCACCGACGCGAACTGTCGCTCGGTCGCCGGCTCAGCATGTCGCGTGAACGAGACCGCGTAACGCCAAGTTCAGCCGGCACGAAGAATGGGCTCGACCGCGAGGTCTGGTCGGCCCGTGGCACGCGACTGGCTCCCTCGCCGGTGGCTGTCCCGAAGCCGAGCGGCGAACCGCTCAAGACCCTGGCGAGACTGTCGAAACGGCTGGCGGCGTCAGGCGTGGAAGCCGGCGCCGACGACTACGCCCAACTCAATGCCCTGGCCGCACACCGCTGCGGTCTGTCGCGTGACGACTTCGCATACGTCGTCGCAACCTTCCCGCTGCTCCCGGAGGCACTCCGCTCCGCGTGTGTGCGGGTCTACCAACACGCTACGAAGCCACGAAGTCTAAGAATCACACGGCTCCGTGCCTCGGTGTCTCCGTGGTGCATTCGCTACTGGGCCGGCCCGTGCTCCCAGGGCTTCAACAGAGCATAGAGCGTGGATACGATCGGGACCGGTACGCCGTGCTTCCTGGCGCGGCGCACGGCGGCACCCTGCAGCGCCTCGACTTCGATGCGCTTGCCCATCTGCAGATCGATCAACAGCGACGAGCGCGTCGAGGGCGGGATGTTGGTCATGTATTCCTGCAGTGTCTCGAAGCGGTTCGCGGAAATCGTGATGCCTTCCGCCTTCGCGATCGCCGCGATCTCGCGCGAGGCGGCGTCGAACATCTCGCGCGCGTGGTCGTGCTGCCAGACCGGGCCGATCGGCAGCCGCGCCGCGCCGGTGAAGCCGGAGAAGGCGACGAGGTAGACGAACTTGTCCCAGATCGGCACGCGCGCATCGGCGACGGGCGTGACATCAATGTCGGCGGCGCCAAGCACGTCGGCGATCGCCTGCACGCGCGGCGTGATGCGGCTCACGTTCCCCACCGTCGCCGAGGCATCGGCGGGCAAGCCAAACACTTCACCGAAGATGATCGAGCGGTGCACGCCGGTCTGCACGATCAGGCCGGGACCCTCGAGCGCGGTCGCGACATAGGTCGTGCCGCCAAGCACATGACGTTCCCCGACCACCGCCGCGACCTGATCGCTGCTGTCGACGCCGTTCTGCAACGTCAGCACGACGGTCTTTGGACCGATCATCGGCGCGAGCATCGGCAGCGCGGTGGCGTTGTCGTACGCCTTCACCGACACGATCACGACATCGACCGGACCGACCGTCGCGGTATCGCTGTGCGCGGCGGCACGTACCGTGAAATCGCCGAGCTTGGCGCTTTGCACTTGCAATCCCGTGGTGCGAATGGCGTCGAGGTGGGCGCCGCGCGCAATGAAGGTGACGTCCTGTCCTGCCCGCGCGAGTTTCGCGCCGAAATATCCACCCACCGCACCCGAGCCGAGAATGGCGAACCGCATCCGCAAATATTGACACGGCGGCGCCCACACGCTGAAACACGCTAGAATTTGCCTATGGCGGCCCGCCTCACGGCTTACGCCGTGGCGTTCATTGTCGGGGTGACGTTCATCGCCGGTCTCATCGTCCGCGCCCAGCGCGAAGACGACGGCCCGGTGGACCTGATCGTGATCAACGGCAAGGTTTATGCGGGTGGCGGGCAGGCCGATCTCGCCGAAGCGGTCGCGGTGACGGGCAACAAAGTGGTCCGGGTCGGCACCAATCGCGAGGTGCAGCGCCTCCGCCGCGCCCAGACCGTGGTGATCGACGCCAAGGGCGGTGCGGTGGTGCCCGGCTTCAATGATTCGCACGCGCACCTGGTCAGCGGCGGGCTGTCGCTCGCCCAGGTCAACCTGTCCGACGCCACCACCATCGACGACATCAGGGACACCGTGCGCGTCTGGTCCGACGCGCATCCCGATCGCGACTGGGTTACCGGCCGCGGCTGGTACTACCAACCCTTCAACGGCGCGATGCCGACGCGACAACTGCTCGATTCGGTGGTGCCCGATCGTCCCGCGTATCTGATCGCCTACGACGGGCACACCGGCTGGGCGAACACCAAAGCGCTGCAGCTGGCGGGCATTACGCGCGCAACGCCGTCGCCGGCCAACGGCGTGATCGTGAAGGATCCGCGCACCGGTCAGCCGACCGGCGCGCTCAAGGAAGCGGCCATGGCGCTGATGAGCGCGGTCGCGCCTCGACCATCGGAAGAGGATCGCCTGGCCGCGATTCGTGCCGCCATGGCACAGGCGCATCGCCTCGGCATCACCAGCGTGCAAGACGCCGGCGGACCGGCCACCGATCTCGCGTTGTACGATCGCCTTCGCAGGCGCGGCGAACTGACACTGCGGGTGTATCAGGCGCTGCGCGCCGACGCCACGCTGGATGAAGCCGGCCTCGAGGAACTCGAGCGCGTGCGCACCCGCTTCGCCGACGATCCCGCGCTGAAGGCCGGCGCGATCAAGCTGGTGGCGGACGGCGTCATCGAATCACATACCGCCGCCATGCTCGAACCGTACGCCAATCGTCGCGCCAGGGGCGATGCGCGATTCACGCAGGAGCAGTTGAACACCATCGTGACGATGCTCGACCGGCGCGGGTGGCAGATCATGACGCACGCCATCGGCGACGCCGCGGTGCGCATGACGCTGGACGCGTACGACGCCGCCGCCGCAGCCAATGCCGCGCCGGAGCGTGGCCGCCGCCATCGCATCGAGCACATCGAGACCATCGATCCCGCGGACATTCCCCGCTTTGGCAGGCTGGGTGTGATCGCCGCCATGCAGCCGGTGCACGGCACGCCGAGCCCCACGCCGGGCGACGTGTGGAGCACGAACATCGGCGAGGTCCGCGCGGCACGCGGCTGGCCTTGGGCATCAATCGCCGGCGCCGGTGGCCGGCTTGCCTTCGGCAGCGACTGGCCGGTGATGACCTTCAATCCGCTCCAGGGCCTGCACGTCGCGGTGACGCGCACCACGCAGGACGGGCTGCCCGCCGGCGGCTGGATTCCGTCGGAGCGGCTCGCGTTGCGCAAGGCGATTGACGCCTACACCAGCGACGCCGCGTTCGCCTCCTTCGACGATCAGCGCAAAGGCAAGATCGCCAGGGACATGCTCGCCGACATCGTCGTCCTCACCGACGACATCTTTTCAGGGCCCGCCAGCCGCCTGACGACCGCGGATGTGGCCGTGACGATCGCCGACGGCAAGGTCGTATACCGCCGCGATCCGCCTGAGAACACGACCGCGCAGTAGAATGCTCAGACGCGCGACCAGGGCCGCAGCAGGCACCGATCGCTCAGACCGGCGAACCATCGGTCGCAGCCGCTCGTCACATTCGAGGGATTCCATGCTTCACGAATCTGTCCTGGCGCTGCTTTGCATTGCGTTGGCTGGGGTTGTGCCTGCTGTGCCTTCTGCGGCCCTGGAGCCTTCGGTGGCGCCAAGCGACCTCGATGCCTTCATGGAGAAGGTGCTCGCACGGCGGGACGACAACTGGAAGAAGCTCCAGCAGTACGTCCTCGAGGAAAGAGAGGCGTTCGACATCACCGGCCCGGGCCGCTTGCCGCTCTGGGGCATGCGGCGCGAATACACGTGGTTCATTCGCGACGGCATTTTCGTCCGCAGCCCGGTCGCGGCCAACGGCGTGAAGCTGTCGGAAGAGGATCGCCGCAGGGAAGAAGCCAACTGGCTGCGCCGCCAGCAGAACCGCGAGGCGAACGAGCGCCGCCGCGCCGAACGGCGCGCGCGGGGCGAACAGGCCGACGAACAGTCGACCAGCGTCGCCATCACGCCGGCCGGCGTGCAGGTGAGCTCGTCTGACGATCGCGAGCCGCGCGATCAGACCACGCCGATCACCAACACCGAGGACATGCTCAAGCAGGTGCGCGAGCCGCAGTTCGTGTCATCGGCCTACTTCCTCAAGTTCCGGTTCGAGTCCGGCAAGTACGCGCTGGCCGGGCGCGAGCAGATCAACGGCGTCGACACATTGAAGATCGAGTACTACCCGCAGTCTGGCCTCTTCAAGGACGGACGCTCCAAGCCCGATCGGCGGGTCAAAGACGACGATGAACGGTTCGAAAAGAAGATGAACAAGGCCTCGATGGTGACGCTGTGGGTCGATCCCACGCGCCACCAGATCCTGCAGTACACCTTCGAGGACATGGACTGGGACTTCTTCCCCGGCCGCGCGCTGGTGCGGGTCGGCGGCGTCCGGGCGACGATGCAGATGGGACAGGCGTTCCCCAACGTGTGGCTGCCGAGCAGCATCGAAATGCAGTTCGAGATGATGCTGGCGGTCGGCGCCGTCGACGCGGCGTATCGCGTGGCGTATCAGAACTACCAAGAAGCCGCCGTGTCCTACAGGATCAAATGAGGGTCACGGGCTCGAGGGTTCAACGGCTGAAGAGTTCGCTGGTCCTCGCGGCTCTGGCGCTGTCGGCCGCGACCGCGTCCGGTCAGACTTCTCCCGGCGTGGTCGGCGAGGTTCGCGTACACGGCAATCACACCACGCCCGATGCCGACATCCTCGACCTCGTCGGCGACGTCGTCGGCAAGCCCGCAACCGATCAACTGATCGCGGAGGTGCAGATCAAGCTCGAGCGCAGCGGGCGGTTCGACGATGTCGAGGTCCGGAAGCGTTTTCGATCGATCGAACACCCGGACGACATTCTCCTGATGGTCATGGTCAACGAAGTGCCGGGCATCGATGCACTGGACCTCACGCCGGGTCCGATGAAGAAGTTCTGGAGCAGCGGCATGTTCCTGCCGATCCTGCACTCCGAAGACGGCTACGGATTCACCTACGGCGTGCGCACCAGTTTTGTCGATCGCCTGGGACCGCGCAGCCGTATTTCGATCCCGGTGACCTGGGGTGGCGAGCGCCAGGCGAAGGTGCAGCTCGAGCGGTCGTTCACGGCGGGCCCCATCGAGCGGGTATCGGGCGAATTCGGCACCCTGCGCCGCGAGAACCCGCACTACGAAGTCGCCGATCGCAGGGTGGGCTTCGGCGTGCGGCTCGAATCGGCGCCGGCGCGCTGGCTGCGCCTTGGCGCCGGCGGCCGGTCGGAGGAGGTCAGGTTCGGAACCGCGGAGGACACCGTCAGGCGCATCGGCGGCGACGTCACCATCGACACGCGCGTCGATCCCGCGTTCCCGCGCAATGCGATTCACGCCACGGTCGGTCTCGACCGTCTGACGTTCGACGCCGGCGGGGCGCGGCAGCGTCAGGCGGACGTGCGCGGCTACCTCGGCCTGTTCGGTCAGTCGGTGCTGGCCGTGCGGGGTCTCAGCATCACCACCGACCGCGCGCTGCCGCCCTACGAGCATGTGCTGCTCGGCGGCGCGGCCGACCTGCGCGGTTACGACGCGGGGTTCGAGGCGGGCGACAACCTGATGGCGGTGTCCGCGGAGGTCCGCCTGCCGATCACGTCACCGCTGAATTTCGGCCGCTTCGGCATCAAGGCGTTCGTGGACGCCGGCACCGTCTACGGCGCCGGCGCGAAGCTGACGGACCAGGACCTCGTCCATCGCGGCATCGGCGGCGGCGTCTACCTGCACATGACCATCCTCAGCGTGTCACTCGACGTGGCCCGCTCCCGCGCTGGCGACACGCACTACCACTTCGGCATGGGCGTGACGTTCAAGTAGACCCGTTGTAGACTCTGCGGCTGGAGGTTCCATGAGCCGTCTCACGGTGCTCAGACTCGCCGTTGCCGCCGCGCTGCTGGCCGTTTTTGCCGGCAGTGTCGCCATTGCTTCACAGAAGAGCGCCGCCGCGATGGCGAACGCCGCGACCACGTTCGTCGACAGCCTGAGCGCCGAGCAGAAGGCCAGGGGCGTGATGCCGTTCGAAAGCGACGACCGGCTGCGCTGGCATTTCGTCCCCAACGAGATGTTTCCGCGCAAGGGGCTGATGATCAAGGAGATGAACGAGACCCAGCGGCGTCTCGCGCACGACCTGCTGCGCAGCGGACTCAGCGCGCAGGGCTACGCCAAGGTCAGCGGCATCATCGAGCTCGAGGACATCCTTCGCCTCCTCGAAAACGGCGGCAAGTTCCCTCGTGACAAGGAGCAGTATTACTTCACCGTGTTCGGCGCGCCCGGGCCCAAGGGCAGCTGGGGCTGGCGCGTGGAGGGCCATCACGTCTCGCTGCGTGTCGCGGTCGTCAACGGCGCGGCGACAGGCGACGTCTCGAGCTCGCCGATGTTCCTCGGCACCAACCCGGCCGAGGTGCGTGACGGCGACAAGAAGGGCTGGCGCGTGCTCGCCGCCGAAGAGGATGCCGGCCGCGCGCTGGTCCTGGCGCTGTCGGCCGACCTGCAGAAGCAGGCGATCGCCAATCCGGTCGCGCCGAGCGACATCGTGACGATGAACAAGCACGACATCACGCCGCTGCCCGACCAGGGGGTGTTGTATTCGGCGCTGCCGGCGCAGCAGCAGGCGCTGCTGATGCAATTGATCGAGGTCTACACCGGCAACATGGAAGCCGACCTCGCCGCCGAGCGCCTGGCCCGCATCAAGGCCGGCGGTCTCGACAAGATCCGCTTCGCGTGGCTCGGCGAAACCGAGAAGGGCAAGAAGCACTACTACATGGTGCAGGGGCCGTCGTTCCTGATCGAATACGACAACACGCAGAACAACGGCAATCACATCCACTCGGTGTGGCGTGACTTCAACGGTGATTTCGGACGGGATGTGCTACGCGACCACCTGAAGGAGGTGGCACATTGAAGTGAGAGGTGAGAAGCAGGAAGTACTCGTCACTTCTTGCTTCTCACTTCTTGCTTCTCACTTCTCGCTTACCACCGCAGCACCCGTCGTCCCCTCCACATGGGGCCTTCCTCGACGTATGGCCACTCCGGGTTCTGCTGAAGATCCCGGCGTGACATCAGCACCTGATCGAACACCGGCAGCGACTCATCGTCACACTCGAAGTAGGTGACGAAGTCGAACTCACCGTTGCTCTGGTAGCCGTCCGGGTCGTGGAACACCCGCCGGAACAGACACGGAATGCCCTTCTCCGCGGCACGCGCGTGTCCAGGCACCGGCGTGCCGCTGGCGTGGTCGACGCGCGGATAGAAATACGCGTGGCGCTCGAGCGTGGTCTTCTGCCACCGCTCGGGCGTCTTGCGGATCGGCATGACGATCGCGTTCCTGCTCAAGCGTCCCGAGCGCCGCGGCGACGCGCCGCCGCGAGCCATGCGCGTCGTCATCCGCGCGCGCGATGACGAACAGGAACTTGGGGAAAGCGAGGTTGGCGCCGGCCTGGCCGCAGCCATTACCCATGACCTCGGGCGATCGGTAAGTGCTGAAGTGGGCTGTATGAGTGTGTAGGGGAGTGTGCAGAAATGGCGCCGTGCCAACCTGATACAGTAGAAAGGTGATGAACCCGTGGAACCAGTTTTCAGGGGCCAACGCGGGGTATGTCCACGAGTTGTTCGAGCGCTACCAGCGCGATCCTTCGTCGGTTGACGAGGCCACGCGCCGCGCGTTCGCTACCTGGCCCGCCGTGGCGCCCTCCGGGCGCCCAGGCGGGGAACCGGTAGACGCCGCGATTGCCGCACATACCCTCGCCGAATCGATTCGACGCTTCGGACATCTGGCCGCCCGTCTCGATCCGCTCGGCTTTCACGATCCGATTGGCGATCCCTCGCTGGCGCCGCAGTCGCACGGACTGACCAGCGACACGCTGAAGAGACTGCCCGCGTCGATCGTGTCGGGACCGGCGGCCAACGGCGCGGCGAACGCGTTCGAGGCGATCGCCAACCTTCGGCAGATGTACTGTTCGACCACGGGTCACGACTACCACCACGTGTTCGTGCCGGAGGAGCGCGTCTGGCTGCGACAGGCCGTCGAGGCCGGCCAATTCCGCCCGCCCAACGACCCGATCGACGGCCAGGAGCTGCTCGATCGCATCACGCAAGTCGAAACGTTCGAACGGTTCCTGCACCGCACCTTCCCCGGCAAGACGCGTTTCTCGATCGAGGGCCTCGACATGATGGTCCCGATCCTCGATGAGATCGTGCACGACGCCGCGGAAGGCGGCGTGCAGCACGTGATGATCGCGATGGCGCATCGCGGCCGGCTGAACGTGCTCGCGCACATCCTGCAGAAGCCGTACACGCAGGTCCTGGCCGAGTTCAAGGATCCGATTCCCGGCAACCGCCTGCGGGTCGACCTTGGCTGGATGGGCGACGTGAAGTATCACGCCGGCGCCCGCGTCGAGGCCCGGCCCGACGGCCTGCCGAAGCAGGTGGTCATTTCGATGCCGCCGAACCCGAGCCACCTCGAAGCGGTGGATCCGGTGTTGAACGGCATGGCGCGCGCCGCCGCGACGACCGCCGATCGGCCTGGCGCACCGCTGGTCGACAAGGGCAAGGTGCTCGCCATCCTGATCCACGGCGACGCCGCATTCCCCGGTCAAGGCATCGTCGCGGAAACGCTGAATTTGTCGCGCCTGGCCGGTTACGACGTGGGCGGCGTCATTCACATCATCGCGAACAACCAGCTCGGGTTCACGACCGATCCCGGCGAGTCGTTCAGCACCAGCTATGCCAGCGGCCTGGCCCGCGGCTTCAAGATTCCGATCACGCACGTCAATGCCGACGACCCGGTCGCGTGCATTGAAGCGGCGCGGCTGGCGATTGCCTACCGCCACCGCTTCAAGCTCGACTACCTGATCGATCTGGTCGGCTATCGCAAGTACGGCCACAACGAGGGCGATGAGCCGGCGTTCACGCAGCCGCAGATCTACCAGCTCGTCCAGGCGCACCCGACGGTTCGCGAGCAGTACGCCAAGGCGCTGGTCGAATCCGGAGTCGTCACGCAGCAGCACGCCGACGGTCTGGTCCGGCAGCGGATGGCGGAGCTCGAGCGCGCCTACGCGTCGGTCAAGCCGGAGCAGGATTACGTCGCGCCGGTGCCGGACATCCCGCCGAGTGGCGCGGCCAGGAAGGCGAAGACCGCCGTGCCGATCGCCACGCTGCAGGCGATCAACGACGCCTTGATGAAGGTTCCCGAGGGGTTCTCGGTGCATCGCAAGCTGGAGCGCGGCCGCGAGCGGCGCAGGGCGATGTTGGCGTCGCCCACCGAACGCGCGATCGACTGGGCGTCGGCCGAAGAGCTGGCCCTGGCGACGATCCTGGCCGACGGCGTGCCGATTCGCTTCACCGGCGAAGACGTCGAGCGCGGCACCTTCAGCCATCGCCACGCCGTGTACCACGACGCGGTGTCCGGCGAAGAGCACCTGCCCTTGCAGTCGCTGCCGCAGGCCAGGGCGTCGTTCGAGATCAGGAACAGCCCGCTCTCCGAATACGCGTGCGTGGGCTTCGAGCTTGGCTACAACCTGCAGGAACCGGCGCGGCTGGTGCTGTGGGAAGCGCAGTACGGCGACTTCATCAACGGCGCGCAGATCGTCCTCGACGAATACCTGACGTCGGGCCGCGCGAAGTGGGGCATGGCGCCGTCACTGGTGCTGCTGCTCCCCCATGGCTACGAAGGTCAGGGACCGGATCACTCGAGCGCGCGGCTCGAGCGCTTCCTGAACGCCGCGGCCGACACCAACCTGCGCATCGCGAATTGCACCACCGCGGCGCAGTACTTTCACCTGCTGCGCCGGCAGGCGCACCTGCTGACCACCGATCCGCTGCCGTTGATCGTGATGACGCCGAAAAGCCTGCTCCGCCATCCGTTCACGGTATCGGCGCCGAACGACTTCGCGGCAGGCGCGTTCCAGTACGTCATCGACGACCCTTCGACAAGCTCAGGGCCGCCCCGGGCGGAGTCGCGGGGCGACCAGGCGGTTGCGGCGCCGCCGGCGAAGGTCCGCCGCCTGGCGCTATGCAGCGGCAAGGTTGCCGTTGATCTGCTGACCAGCGACCGCCGCAAGGACAACCCCAACGTCGCGGTGGTGCGCGTCGAGCAGCTCTATCCCTTTCCGGCCGAGGAGATTCGCGCCGTCATCGAGCGCTATGCGAAACTCCGCGAAGTGTGCTGGGTGCAGGAAGAGCCCGAGAACATGGGCGCGTGGGAGTTCGTGCGGCCGTTGCTGGAGTCGATCGTCGACGGCCGTCATCCGCTCCGCTACATCGGACGCTCGCGTAACTCGAGCCCGTCGGAAGGTTCGTCAACCTGGCACGCCGCCAACCAGCGGGCCATCGTGGACCAGGTGTTCGACGCGACGACCGAGCGCCGCGAGCTCGATCGCGTCCTCTCCAAACAAGTCTGAGAATCATGTCGACCAACATCGTCGTCCCCGAACTGGGTGAATCCGTCGTCGAAGCGCGCGTCGCGAAGTGGTTGAAGAAGCAGGGCGATGCGGTGACCGCCGGCGAGCCGCTCGTGGAACTGGAAACCGAGAAGATCGATCTCGAAGTGAGCGCCGACCGCGCCGGCGTGCTGGCGAACATCAGGCACCCGGAAGGCGCCGACGTCAAGGTCGGGGAGGTGCTCGCCGTACTCGAGGAGAGCGCCAATGGCCGGGTTCCAGCGGTCGCGGCGGTTCCAGCGGTCGCCAAGGGTCAGGTTCCGAAGGCGGTGACCGGTGCAGAGAAGAAGGCGACACCGACCGCCAAGAACGTCGCCAAAGCTCACGACGTAACACTCGAAGCCGTTGAGACGTCCAGCAACCGGGTGACGAAGCAGGATGTCCTGAAGGCGGCGGCGCCGGCGCCACCGGCAGCGACGCCCGGCGCCGCGAACCCGCAGGCCCGCAGGCCGCACGCCGTCGATCGCAGCGAGACGCGCGAGCGCATGAGCAAGCGGCGAGCGACCATCGCGCGTCGATTGGTGGAAGCGCAACAGACCGCGGCGATGCTGACGACGTTCAACGAAGTCGACATGAGCGCGGTGCTGCAGTTGCGCGAGCGGCGCAAGGAAGCCTTCACCAGGAAGTTCGGCGTGGGCATCGGCATCGCGTCGTTCTTCGTGAAAGCGGCCATCGGCGCGCTCAAGGCGTTTCCGCAGATCAACGCGGAGATCCAGGGCGACGAGATTGTCTACAAACACTATTACGACATCGGCATGGCGGTCGGCGCTGAAGGCGGCCTGGTGGTGCCGGTGATCCGCGACGCCGATCGCCTGGGCTTTGCGGACATCGAGCTAAAGATTCGCGACTTCGCCAAGCGCGCGCAGGACGGCTCGCTCACACTCGAAGACCTCAAGGGCGGCACCTTCACGATCACCAACGGCGGCGTGTTCGGGTCGCTGATGAGCACGCCGATCCTGAATCCACCGCAGGTCGGCATTCTGGGGCTTCATAAGATTGCGGATCGCGCGGTGCCGGTCAACGGCCAGGTCGTCATCCGGCCGATGATGTACCTGGCCCTCAGCTACGACCACCGCATCGTCGATGGACGCGAAGCGGTCCAGTTCCTCGTCACGATCAAGGAGTCCGTCGAGGATCCGGGCTGGATGCTGCTCGAAGGCTAGCGGCGACTGGAATGCGTTCCCCACGCGCGCGCCGCCTCCGCAAGCTGGTCGCCGACCGCGACGAGTCGCGCGGTCTGCTCATCGCCTTCGAAGGGCCGGACGGCTCCGGCAAGACCACGCAGCGCAAGCTGCTGACGCGCTGGCTCGAGAGCCGCAATCACGACGTCGTCTCGACGCGCTGGGCCTCCTCGCCCCTCGTGAAACCGCTGCTCAAGGTGCGCAAGAAAATCCGCACCCTCTCGACCGAGGAGTATTCGCTGCTCCATGCCGTGGACTTCCGCCACCGGCTCGAGACCATCATCCTGCCGGCGTTGTGGGCGGGGAAGACGGTGCTGGCGGATCGCTATCTGTTCACCGCGCTGGCGCGCGATGCCGCGCGCGGGCTCGACCTGGATTGGCTGCTGCACGCCTACTCACCGCTGCTGTGGCCGGACCTGGTGATCTATTTCTCGATGACCCCGGAGGATTCGCACCGCCGCGTGGCGTCGACGCGCTCGCCACGCTTCTACGAGGCCGGACAGGACGTCACCGGCATCGCCGATCCGCTCGCCAGCTACAGCCGCTTCATCGATCGCGTGGTGACGGAGTACGAGAACCTGTCGGTGGTGTTTCAGTTCGTGACCGTGGACGCCGGCGACGCGGTCTATCGCCAGCACACGCGGGTGCGCGAACTCGTGCAGCAGGCTGAACGGCGGCCGTGGCCGACATTCAGCGAGAAAGCCGTCGAGGAATGGCTGACCAGATCACGTTTCCGGGCCGTCTGATCGCCGTCGACGGATCGCGCGGCAAGGACGTGGCCCTGGCCGCCAACGCGGTCGCCGCGGAGCTGACGCGCGCCGGCCGCGAGTGCGCAATCAGCCGCTGGGACGCCTCGGGCCTGTTCGCCGAGCTCGCCGCCGGAGGCCGGGGCGATCGCAGCATTTCGGTCCGCACGTTGTCGCTCGTCTATGCTGCCGACCTGGCGTTCCGCCTGCGGTGGGAGATTCGGCCAATCCTCGAAGCGGGCGGCGTCGTCATTGCGGCACCGTACGTCGAGACCGCGGTCGCGTTTGGCGTGGGCTGCGGACTGCCGGAGCAATGGCTGCGGGAGCTGCTGCGGTTTGCGCCCGCGCCGAAGCTGCACGGCCGGACGCAGGAGCGCAAGATCGATCGGCCGTGGAAGCGCCGCGCCGATCGCGGCTACGCCGAGTACTGCGCGCTGATGCTGGATGCCGCGTCGAGCGGCCTGTCGAAGAGGGAGCGGCGCGCCATGATGGCGGCGCTGGACCAGGCCCGCGGCCGCAAGCCTGTCACGCTGACCCCCAAGGGTGTCGCCGCGCTCGCGACAGCGATCAGCGGCACCCGGACGGCAACGCCTGGTTCGTCAGCTTCGAAACCTCGCAGCGGACGTAGGTAATTCGCGCATCAGGAAACGCCAGCAGCGAGTGGCGAGCCGTCTCATACTCGACATTCGAGTACGGCTTGAGCCGGTCTTCCAGCATCGCCTGGTGAATCAGGTCGAACTGGCGCTGCATCTCCTGCTGCAACCAGCCGGTCGCCGAGTCGGCGGCTTCCAACAAGACGCCGTAGTACTGCGATACGTAGGTGGTGTTGGCCAACAGCTTGCTCGTCAGCACGTTCTCGGTGATGCGGGCGTCAACCTGATAGTCGGTCTGGCGGAACGCGTTGTCTTCGTCCCAGGCAATCAGCACGTGCGTCGGGCTGTTCTCCAGCCGGTAGAGGTAGAAGTTGTTCATGCCGGCGTAGCCGTTCAAGCCGTCGTGGTCGGCCACGAAATTCTGCGCGGCCAGGAAGCGCGTCAGCGCCGGCAGATCGATCCGGGTGCCGATGGCCTGTTCGAAATCCGCGCTGGTTGACTCATTCGCGATCCGGACCATCTCCTCGATTGGTCCCCAAATCGTCGACTCGGCGTGGCTCTCGTTGGTCTTGATGTCGAACCGCGCCTTGTAGGGCGCCAGCGCCGGGCCTTCGTACTCGAACCGCCACGGGCTGTCGAGCACGTAGTTGTATTCGAACAGGTAGCCGTCGTTCTGAACATTGCCGTTGATGCTGCCGAACACGCGGCCCATCATCGTCTTGTCGACCGACTCGACCAGGCCGTACAGCCCGGCGTACTGGCCGTTCACATAGAGGCGCGTGTGCGTCTCGCGCGGACCGGGAATGCCGAGCCGCTCGTAGAAACGCATCACCACCGACTCCTTGATGCCGGTGTGGTCCTGCGTCAGGTTGTCGAGGATGAACGACTTGAGCCTGAGGAACTCCTGGCGGGTCGAGTAGCGGTCGAAATCGACGCGCAGGCCCGGCTTGGTGCTGCTGCGCGATCCGAGGCCACGCGACCGGATGCCGACGTTGTTCACCGTGATGCCGTTCCAGGTCAGGTCCGCCGGGTAGTAGGTGTTCTTCTGGAAGTTCTGCCGGAGCTTCGCCCAGTCGGCGGCGTTCAGCCACAAGTCGATGCGCTGCAACGTGTGCGGGTTGAACAGGTCGTCGGACGTCCGCGAAACGGCCGGCACGGTCGCCATCGCGGCGGCGACGATTGCGCCCAGTAGCACCCGCCTGAGCTGCCCTGCCCGACCCACTGCCCTACCCGCCTTCTTTAGAACACGACGTTGAGCCGGACCAGCCCTGACCAGTAGGAGTCGGTTCCGGTCAGCGGCGCACGGCTGTCGTCCTCGATGGTTTCGCGAATCGCATTCGCCATCACGCGTGTCCACCTGCTGGTGATCCAGTTCACGCCGAAGGTCCACGCCCGGTCGCTGTTCGGCACCTGGTGATCCGAACGGGGATTCGTGAACGCCGTTCCGGCGGTGGAGGCGCTGCGGAACCCCAGGTATTCGTATCGGACGGCGAGCTCGATCGCTCCAATGCCGCCCCCCAGGAGCGGCCGCCGGGGCTTGACGTTGCCGTCCTTGCCTTCGCCGGTGACGAACCACGTGCCGGCAACGTACCAGGCCTCGCCGATGAAGTCCGAGAGATCGGCGTTGCGATTGCTCTGCTGGTTGCGCTGCTCGCGCGACTGCATCCACTCGGCCTTCACCGACGTGGGGCCGGGCGTCCACTCGAACTGCGCCCCCAATCGCTGGCGCCGCCCCTTGACGTAGACATGCTGGAAGAAGTCAGCGCCCCACAGCGCTTCACCGCGCAGGCTGTTCAGTCCTTCGGGGAGATCCGAGGTGGTGTAGGCCACACCGAGACTGGCGCTTCGCAGCCGGCCCACCGGCAGCAGCCGCAGCAGGTCGCCGCTGACGCGCACCGCCACTGACGGCCCGACGTCCTCCCGGTCCTGGCCCTGCTGCACGAACTGTGGTTCGTTCGATTCGCCGTTATCGCCATCGGCGTCGAACACACCGGCTTCGTAATTGAAGCGGCCGAGGTCGCCGAACGCCATGACGCCGCGATCGCGGCCCGGCGCAATGGCGTTCGACCCGCCGGTGCGGTAGGCGAAATCCAGGCTGCTCACGCCGGTGTTCTGCTCCAGGCCGAATGGCATCTTGAAGCGGCCGCCGCGCACCCGAACCTTGTCGAACGTCTTCCATTCGCCGTAGACGTCCTTCCACTCGCCGAACTCGACCTTGTCATCGAGCTCGTTCCAGACGATCTCCCGCTCCACTTCCCACCCCAGGTGGCGGGTCAATTCGCCGGCCAGGCCAATCCGGGCGGTGCGCAGGTTGAAGGTGTCTTCACCAATCTCGGGATCGAATTTCCGCCACTCCAGCAGCGCGCGGCCCTTCACCTCCACGCTGATGTTGTCGCCGAACACCAGCGCCGGGCGATCGTTCCAGACGAATCCACGCTGATCCTGTGCGGCCACCGGCGCGGCGGCAGATGCGAACAGGATCGCGACGAGGGACACTCGCTTCATGCGGTTCGATCTCCTGGCAGGCGCGAGGCCGCAGTTCCGGCCTTCGCGCTCAACTGTTGATACGACATGTTCAGCTGTTTGACCAGCGCCGGCTCGTGAACAACCAATGAGACCTCGCGCCGGAAGTCCAGGCTCAGCGTGGATAGCGCAGTGCTGCCCAGAATTGCACGGGATTCGTCGATGATCATCATCTTGCCGTGCGGTTCGACGCCGCCCATCGGCTGCGTGCCCAGCACCGACACGGTAATGCCATCCGACCGCCGATCGCGCAGCAGCGCCACCACGTCGGGGTCCGACAGCTTGTGATCGAGGATGCGGATGCTGTGTTTCGCGCTGGTGATCAGCGCCATGATCTCCGGGCGCGAACGCTCCGGGCCGACGATCAGCCGGCCGCCGAGCGGCCGCCGCGACGGCAGCGGCACTCCCGCGGCGTCGGCCTTGAAGAGCGTCAGCAGGCCCTTGATCACGGACGGGTCCTGCGTAATCACGACGGCGTCCCAGGTGCGCGCGAAACACTTGCGAGTGGGATTGAGCGTGGTGACCACCGCGGTGGCTTCGTCGGCGACCAGGTACTTCGCGTGGTACTTCACCACCGGGTCGGCGTAGCGGGTCACGACGGCGCCCATTTCCTCGAGCGCGCCCCACAGCTTCTTCAGCCGCCTCTTGCCGCCCTTGGCCCGCTTGGTGAGGATGGCCTCGACCTGGACGCCGCGCTCGAGGGCGGCGGCGAGCGCGTCGAGGATGGAGAAATCGTCGCAGCGGAACAGCGACAGCACCAGCCGGCGTTTCGCCGAGCCGATCACGCCAAGCAGCGCCGCCTTGCGTTCCGACGCCGCCAGCACGAGCCGTGGCGCCGTTCTAGTTCCTCTTGGGCGGCGACCAGGAGACATTCTTGATGCCCTTCTTGCCGTCGCCCATCAGTTGCGCGCTCAAGTCCTCGAGCGAATCGGTTGGTTTGAGCGTCGTCAAATACTTTGTCGTGGCTTCGTCGCCCTGCGACACCTCGCGGGGCTCGAACAGAATGCCGTTCACCGCGAACACGTGCTGGACGTGCGCGGTCGGGAAGTCGCGCTCCTCCGCCACGATCTCGACCAGCATCTGGCGCGGACGCTCCGAGGAGAACAGGTTCAGCAGCGGGATCAATCCACACAGGAACAGCGTGCCGAGTCCGGCAACGGCCAATGCGCCGAGGCCGGCGGCCATGCCCAGTCCCATCAGGATGAACAGGATGGTGATGTCGCGCGCATCTTCCACCGGTGTCCGGAAGCGGATGATGCTCGCCGCGCCGGCGATGCCGAACGCCCGCGCCACCGAGTTGCCGATGATGATCATCATCAGCGCGCCCGAGACGCACAACAGCACCTGGGCCTGATCCAGCGCCGGGTTCGACGACCGCTCCGGCCGGTACTGCCGATGGACGATGGTCACGAGCACGCCGATCACGGCGGCGGCGATCAGCTTGACGACTTCGAAGAGCGGATTCGCCATCGCCCCGCCGGCGTCGGCGGCAGCGCCGCTGGTGACCCCGGGAATGCCGCCGCCCGTTCCGGTCGACATCCCGAACGACGGCCACCACACGCTTATGCCGACGAGCGCGCCGCCCACGAGCGCGACGGCAACACCTGACCAGACACGACCCCAGTGGACCGTCTTCGTCCTGGCTTCAACGAGCGTGTCGACCACTTCGAGCACGTTCGTGAGCAGCGACAGTTCAAGCAGCTCGCGGACCCTGGGATTTGGCGAGATGAGCGTGAAGCGGCGATTCAGCCGCTGCGCAGAGGTGTGTCCCCGCACCAGCGCGCGAATGCCGGCGCTGTCGGCGGTCGGCACGCCGCGCAGATCGATGACCACGTGCTCGTAGCCCGACTTGAAGACGGCCTGGATGCGGAGCTCAAGCTCCTCGGCGGGCCCACCCGCGATGAGCGCTTCCTGCGGCGAGAGAAGCAGCCGGTCCTTGCTGCCTTCGACGGTCATGGGGGGCATACGACGGGTGGCGGAACAGTACCACGTATGGTAAAGCTGGGCCAAGGGCGATGCGACTCACACGAAGCGGTTACGCCGCTGGCGGGATCGCCACAGCAGTCCTGCTGATCGCATTCGGCCAGGCGTGCTCCGGCTCGTCTCCGTCCGCGCCCACGACCGGCCCCGGCACCGGCGGCAGTAATCCCGGAGTGCGGGTAGGAGGGGTCGCCGTGACGGTGATCGGCGTGGGCGACATCGGCTGGTGCGGCCGCGCTGAGGTCGCACAGACCGCGCGGGTGGTCGCCGGCATCGAGGGAGACGTGCTGCTGGCCGGCGATATTGCCTACCCGCATGGCACCACGGAAAACTTTCGCGACTGCTTCCATCCCTCGTGGGGCCGGTTCCGGCCGCGGTGGCACGCCGTGCCGGGCAACCACGAGTACGAGAGCCCGGGTGCGGCGCCGTTCTTCGCGTATTTCGGCGAGGCCGCCGGCACGGATGGCACCGGCTATTTCGTGATCAACCAGGGCGACTGGACGGTCCTGATGTTGAACTCGAACATTCCGGCCGGGCGCGGCTCCCCGCAATACGAATTCGTGCGAACCAAACTGGCGTTGCAACGGACACCGTGCACGATGGCGGTGTGGCATCACCCGCTGTTTACGTCAGGACCCAACGGCGACAATGTCTTCATGCGAGACATGTGGGCGCTGCTCGAGACCGGACGAGTGGAGGTGGTGCTGAATGGACACGACCATCTCTACGAACGGTTCGCGCGGCAGTTGTCCGATGGCACCGCCGATCCTGCCAACGGGATCCGTCAGTTCACGGTGGGTACCGGCGGCGCCGAGCTGTACAACTTCGTGCGGGTGGCGCCGAACTCCGAGGCGCGCCTGTCGCGGTCCGGCGTGATGAAGTTCACGCTGGCCCCGGCCCAGGTGAGCTGGGAGTTCCACGGCATCGACGGCAGCATCAGCGATCGCGGACTCGACACCTGCCGGTAGGCTGGTGGCTGGTTGTTGGTTGTTGGTTGTTGGTTGTTAGTTGTTGGTTGTTAGTTGCTGTACGATGGCCGGATGATTCGAACCCTCTCCGCCCTGGTTGTGGCGCTGGCGCTGGGCGCCACGCTGATCGCGCAGCAGAAACCCGCCCCGCCCACTCCGGTGCCGGCGCCCGACAACGTGGCGAAGCCGCCGGCCGACGCCACCAAGACGGCGTCTGGCCTCGCTTCGATCGTGCTCCAGAAAGGCACGGGGACGGAACGGCCGGGACCCACCGACTTCGCGACCGTGAACTACAGCGGGTGGACCACCGACGGGAAGAACTTCGACAGCTCGTCCTGGCGACCTGGCACACCGAGCAGCTTCCCGCTCGAGCGCGTGATCAAGGGCTGGGGCGAGGGCGTGCAGCTGATGGTCGTCGGCGAGAAACGCCGCTTCTGGATCCCGCAGGAGATTGCCTACAACGGCATGGCGGGACGACCGGCCGGCATGCTGGTGTTCGACATCGAATTGCTGGAGATCACACCGGACCCGCGCAAGCCGCCGGTGGATGTCGCCGCTCCGCCAAAGGACGCGCGACGCACCGCGTCGGGACTCGCCTACAAATCGCTGCGGCCGGGCAAGGACGGCGCGAGCCCGACCAGCAGCAGCACGGTCACCGTGCACTACACCGGCTGGACGACCGACGGCAAGATGTTCGACACGTCGGTGGACAAGGGTCAGCCGATCAGCTTCGGGCTCGGCGACGTGATTAGCGGATGGACCGAAGGCCTGCAGTTGATGAGCGTCGGCGAGCGAATGCGTTTCTGGATTCCGGAGAAGCTGGCTTACAAGGGCGAGCGTCCGCCGCGCGGCATGCTCGTCTTTGACGTCGAGTTGATTTCGTTCAAGTAGAGTCACTCCTCATGATGCCCGGGCATTTTCCAGGCGTGCCCGGGCCGCGGTCGCCAATGGCCGCGGCAACGGCGCACTCCGCAAGATCGGTGCTGTGCAGGAAGGCGTGCTGCGGCAGTGGTTCGTCCGTCCGTCACGGCGTGCGCCACGATCAGGTGTTGTGGAGCATCCTTGCCAGCGACGGGCGCCTGCAGCGCCTGTCGCAGGAACCGACGGTTCACTAGGTTTCGTCAGCTGACGTTGATCCGGCCGCTTGTCCAGGGGCGACCGGACCGTTTTCTTTCCAGTACACTGCCGGATGTGGAATGGCGAACGCTGCGCCTCGACCGCGGCGATCATGGCCGGCGTGTCGACCTGGTCCTGCGGCGGCACCTGCGGGACGAGAAGGGCGTCTCGCGCAATCGTATCCAGAAGTGGATCGATGCCGGCAATGTGCTGATCAACGGCTCGCCGCCGGCGCGATCGGCCTGGCGCGTGCAGGATGGCGATGAGCTGCGCGTGAGGGTCGACGACGTGCCGAAACGCGAGCGACCTCGCGCAGAAGCGCTGCCAATCGATGTGCTCTATGAAGACGATGACTTGCTGGCGGTGAACAAGCCTGCCGGCATTGTCGTGCACCCGTCGTACCGGCAGGCCGGCGGCACCTTGATCAACGGACTGCTCGAGCGCGCGCGAACCTGGCCGGCAGGCTCAACGCCGGCGCTGGTTGGTCGACTGGACAAGCAGACGTCGGGCGTGGTGCTGGTTTCGAAGCGCACCGACATTCACGCCGCACTGCAACGAGCCATGGCCGCGCGGCGCATCGACAAGGACTACCTCGCGATCGTGCGCGGCAAGGTCTCTCCGCCGAAGGGGACCATTGACCTGGCGATCGATCGCGACCCGTGGGACCGACGGCGTGTGACCGTGACCGACCGTGGCGGACAACCGTCGGTCACCAAGTACGAGCGCGTGTCCACCGCCAATGGATTCTCGTTGCTGCGGTGCCGGCTGATCACCGGCCGGACGCATCAGCTTCGCGTCCACCTCGCCGCCAGGCGGTGGCCGATTGTCGGTGATGCGGTCTATGGCGACGGAGCGGCAGAGCCTCGATTCCCCCGGCAGGCGCTGCACTCCTGGCGCGTGAGGTTTCGGCAACCGCGAACCGGACGCGAACTGACGATCGAGGCCCCTTTGCCTGATGACATGCGCACGCTCGCAGCCGCGATAGCTTTACCGGTATGAGCACCGCCGCAACCGCGAGGGTGAGAGCCGCGCTCGCCCGGCAGCCCCGCACGACGCTGACCATTCTGCCGACGCCGCTTCAGGAAGCGTCGCGGTTTCGCGATGCGCTCGGCGGGCCGGGTCGATGCCCGAGGATCCTCATCAAACGCGACGACCTGACCTCGTTGGGCCTGGGCGGCAACAAGGCCCGCAAGCTGGAGTACCTGGTGGCGGATGCGCTGAGCCTGGGTGCGACGACGCTGATCACGACGGGCGCGGTCCAGTCCAATCACGCGCGCATGACCGCGGCGGCGGCGTGTGTGGCGGGCCTGCGATGCGTGCTGGTGCTCACCTCGACCACCGAGCGGCCGGCGGTGGCCGGCAACCTGCTGCTCGACAAGTTGTACGGCGCCGACATCCGGCTCGTCCCGTCGATCGATCCCATGCTCGCCGTCGGGAAGGACGAAGCGGTGGTGGCGCGGGTCGTCGAGGAAGAACGGGCTGCGGGACGGACTCCGTACGTGATTCCAGTCGGCGGCTCGAGCGGTGTCGGCGTCTGCGGCTACCTTGGCGGGTCGGCGGAACTGGTCGATCAGCTTGCCGACGCCGGCCTCGCACCAAGCCGCCTGTATTACGCGAGCGGCTCACGTGGCACGCAGGCCGGGCTGGCGCTGGGCGCCCGCCTTGCGGAGGCGACGTATCGCGTCTACGGTGTCGCCGTGAGCGCGGGCGAACCGGAAAAGATCGAGCGGGCCAGGCGGATTGGTAACGAGGCGGCGGCGCGGCTCGGGTTGCCGGAACGGCTGGATTTGAGCGAGCTCTTCACCGATCAGGGCTTCATCGGCGAAGGTTACGGCATCCCCACAACGGCAGCGCTCGAGGCAATCGCGCTGCTGGCGAAGACTGAAGCGATCCTGCTCGACCCCTGCTACACATCGAAGGCGATGGGAGCGTTAATGGCCCATGTGCGATCGGGCGAGGTTGAGGCCTGCGAGACCATCGTGTTCCTGCACACCGGCGGCATGCCGGCGCTGTTCACCGAGAGTTTTGTGGCGGGTGCGGATCCAGCCACTCGGTAGGGACCTTCGCCACGTCTGCGGCCTCTTCGAGCTCGGTCCACTGCTGCATCACGCGATCGAGATTGAGCTGCAGCCTGGCGACGGCGGCGGCGTTGCGTGCCTCGGCGGCCTCGCTACGCACGCTGGGACGGCGCAACACGTCGAGCCGTTTCTGGAAGTCCTCGATCTGTACGCGCAGGGTGTTGGCACGGCCGCGCCAATGGCCTTCCGACAACGTGGCCTGCGGATCGGGAGTCAGGCTCGCGTTCGTGTACACCTTCGTCGCCCTCTTGGCGGCTGCCCGATCCTGTCCGGCCTTCCGCGCAATGTCGCCAAGCGGCAGCGCGGGCTCCTGGGCGGCCGTGGCCGACGCCCACAACATTGCCGAGACGATCAATGCCGCCAGACGCACGCTATCGCTCCATCCAACCCGTGACGTTGTAGGTCTTCGTCTGGGTCGACGTATCCTCATACCAAACCGTTTCGATCTCGCCGAGCGTCCCGTTGTAGGTGATCGTCGGGTTGCCGGAAATGGTGTTCGATGACGCCGCGCTGCCGCTGGTGCTGGTCTGGTTCTTGACGATGATGCGACCCTGAAACTCAGGGTTGCCGGAGATGACCATCTGCTCGCGAACCAGGATCTGGCCTTCGACCGACGTCGGATCGTCAAGGTCGACGTTGCCGGAGATGACCAGGTCCTGGTCGGTGACGAACTGAATTTTGGACTCGTTTTCCGGCGTGAACTTCGGCGTGCCGCTGATCTTGATCGAACCGGTCGAGATCAAGGACAGCGCGATTGCTCCGCCCTTCTTCCCGGGGTTGCCGGAAATCGAGACGTTGCCTTCGACGTAATACGTGCCCGCGGTCACCGCGCTGCCCGCGACGCTGAAGGTGCTGCCGCTACCGGTCCACCCATAGGCGCTGCATTTGGAGGTGCACAGCGCTGTTGTACTCCAGGCGCTGCCGGTGCGCGCGAAGATCTGTATCTGGCCGCCGCTGTTGGCGCTGATCTTGTAGTCGGCCAGGCCCTCGTACTCAGCCGCCGAGACATTCGGCACGTTGATGGTCGGCCGTCCGCCGCCCATTTCACCGCCCGCTTCCCAGTTCTGGTTGTGCGTGAAGGTGCCGCTCGCGGTCGCGTCGCCTTCGACGTCGGCCGCGTTGCCGTTGAGCGTCATGTCGCCGTTGGCGTGCACGTTGCCCTGATCGCCCAACAGAGAAATGTTGCCGGAAATGGTGAGGTCGCCATCGACCAGGATCGCCGGATTTGACAGCGCCGTATGTTCTTCCTGGCTCTCCTGGGTCGAGACGGTGATTTCGATGACACGCGACAGGTGGACGATGGTGTCCTTGGGTCCGTAGCCCGTCGCCCGCAGAATGAGCTTGTTGTTGGTATCGGTATACGCGTTGTCGTCTTCCGACGCCGCCGCCGCCAGCGCGGTCATTTCACTCGAGGTGAGCTCCGGATACAGATCGGGATCATCATCGTCGAGAATCTCCACGTCGAAGGTGTAATCGCCGGAGGACCCGAGGGCGTGCGGTCCTGGGGCACCAAGGTAGCCATCGAGCTGGCCGTTGTCCTCGTTGACGGCGGCGGCGTCGTCGTTTTCGTCAAACGCACCGTCGGCGCCAGCCAGCAGGTCGGTCACGTTGTCGTTGATGGCCACCACTTCGACGATGGCGCGATTCAGTCCGGCCTCGGCGGCGGCGCGCGCCCCCGCGTGGTGGACTTCGTTGGTGGCCATCTGCACTTCGACGTTGCCGTTCATCGCCAAGCCGGTGGCCAATCCGGACAGCACCGCCATCATCAGAAGCACCACGACGAGCGCGATGCCGCGCTCGGACGATTGGTGCGCCGGCGGCTGGTTGTTCATCGTTCTCTCACCCTGACTTCCGACGACAGGATGCGGGTGTCGGGATTGCCAGTGGCGGCGTTGATCGTCCTGGTCCTGATCGTGATTCGCACTTCCACGTAGTAGGCGTTGTCGCCGGTGCTTTCGCCGTCGAACGCCAGCTCGTCGCCATCCGAATCCTTGTAAACGAACTCGAGGCCGTCGATCACCGCATCGGTGCGCGACGTGGCGGTGGCCTCCGCATTGTCGAGGAAGGTGATGGTCCGGGTGGCGCTGTCGTAGGAAATCGTCACGTGCTCGCCGGACTGGTCGCAGTCGGGACTGGCGCCGCCGATCAACCCGTCGGCCGGATTCGAATCGCTCTGCAGCGTAATATCGTCGCTGGCCGAGTCGCCATCGGGGTTCGGGATGATGCCTTCGAACGCGGTGGCCGACGATGGGCAGTCCGAAACGGCGGCGCCGAACGGGTTGTTGCCGGCGCCGCGGAGATAGCGGCTGATCCACTCCAGCGCGTAGCGGGCTTCCTGTTCGCCCACCGCATCTTCCATTTGCCGGCGGTAGCCGTTCTGGATCTGCGAGGTCAACGCCACCGCCCCGCCGAGCACGATGGTCGTGCACACCGACGCCACCATCAGCTCCATCAGCGAGAAGCCGTTCTCCTCACGCACGCGTGCAATGGGGTTGGTCATGGCTACGGATCACGGATGATGGTGACCAGCTCAATCGGCGACGTCGTGCGCCGATCGACCACGTCGGGAATCAGCCTCACCGTCAACAACCGCACTCGGGTCTCGCCGGCAATCGCTTCAATCTTCCAGCGGCGCGTGAAACCGACCGTGTCGGCTGGCACATCGTGGTAGCCATCCGCGTCTTCATCGAGGTCGCCGCCGATGGACGCCTTCGACCCAGCCGCGTCGAAGTCCACCGCCACCAGCTCGTCGAGCTTCGACTGCGCCAGGCGAACCGCCGCCGTGTCGTTCCTGCCCATCATCTGCATGCGCAGCGTGATGGCCATCAGCTCCGCCAGGGAGACCAGCGCGACGGTGAGAATCACCATCGCGAACAGCACTTCGACCAGCGTGAAACCGCGTTCGTCATTCATAGAAGGCAATCTGCCCGGTGCCTGAGACGTGCATCGAACGCGATGATGTGCCGGAGCTGACGGTCAAGACGGCCGGAATGCTGCCGGTCGATGTGAACACGCCGCGGCTGTTGACCGTCAGCGTCGGCGGGCTGTCGCCATACGAGACGTTGCCCGGCATCTGGTAGATGCCACTGTCGTATTCGAGCGTGTCGTCACAGCGATCGTCGGCGTTGTCGATGGTGCCGTCGCCGGTCACCCTGAGGACTCGAAGCTGGCCGGCGGCCGGGCAATTGAACCGCACCCGGAACGACATGTTGCGGCTGATCGCCTTGAGGCGAGCCTGGCGAATCTGCGCGCCGATCATCTCCGACGCCGTCCACACCTGGTTGCGGGTGGTGCCCTCCATCAGCACGGGCACGGCGATGGCGCTGACGACGGTGATCAGCGCCATGACGACCAGCAGCTCGAAGAACGTGAAGCCGCGCCCTGAGAGCATGCCTCCCAGACAGCAAGACGCAGACCACCGCTGAGTTCAACGGCTAAGGTGTTGACTGCCCATCAGTTCGGCTCCTGCGGAGGGTTCTGATCGCGTCGCGAGTGTGCCGTTCCGAGTCAGCCGATTACGAAAGTGTAAAGGACGCGACGCTTCTACTCTTCTGCCATATACGGATACTTGAAATCCGTTGGCGGTGCGAAGTTCTCCTTCACCGTCCGGGCGCTCACCCAGCGAATCAGGTTCATCTTCGAGCCGGCCTTGTCGTTCGTGCCCGACACGCGTGCGCCGCCAAACGGCTGCTGGCCCACAACCGCCCCGGTCGGCTTGTCGTTGATATAGAAGTTGCCGGCCGCGTTGCGCAGCGCCGACGCCGCTTCGATGACGGCGCCGCGATCCCTGGCGAACACTGCGCCGGTCAGCGCGTACGGTGAGGTGCGATCCACGATATCGAGCGTCTCGCTCCACTTCGCATCGTCATACGCATAGACCGACAGCACCGGCCCGAAGATTTCTTCGCAGAGGAGGCGATAGTTCGGATCCGCCGACTCGACGAGCGTCGGCTCGATGAAGTAGCCCTCATCGCCCTGACAGCCGCCGCCGACAATCACCTTCGCGTTCTTCCTGCCGTCGTCAATGTAGCCGCTGACCTTGTCGAACGACTTCCTGTCGATCACCGCGCCCATGAAGTTACGGAAGTCGCGCACGTCGCCGACCTTGATCTCCTGCATCATCGCGACCATCCGATCGCGAATGTCGTTCCACCGCGACTTCGGCACGTACATCCGGCTGGCCGCAGAGCACTTCTGGCCCTGGTACTCGAAGGCGCCGCGAACCGCGGCGACCGCAACCTCCTGAGGATCCGCCGACGCGTGCACGACGATGAAGTCCTTGCCGCCGGTTTCGCCGACCAGCCGCGGGTAGCCGCGGTATTTGCCAAGGTTCTGGCCGACCTTCTGCCACATGCCGTTGAACACGCCGGTGCTGCCGGTGAAGTGAATGCCGGCGAGATCGGGATGGTCGAGCACGACGTTTGAAATCGATGCGGCATCACCAGGGACGAAGCTGATCACGCCCGGCGGCAGGCCCGCGGTCTCGAGCAGGCGCATCACGTAGTAGGCGCTCAGCATCGAGGTGCTGGCAGGCTTCCAGACCACCGCGTTGCCCATCAGCGCCGGAGCGCCGGCCAGGTTGCCGCCAATCGCCGTGAAGTTGAACGGCGACACGGCGTAGACGAATCCCTCGAGCGGCCGGTATTCCATCTGGTTCCAGACGGTGTGGCTGCTGTCCGGCTGTTCAGCGAGCAGTTCCTGGCCGAAGGCGGCGTTGAATCGCCAGAAGTCGACCAGCTCGGAGGCGGCATCGATCTCCGCCTGGAACGCCGTTTTCGACTGGCCGAGCATCGTGGCCGCCACGACCGTGGAACGCCAGGTGGTGGTCAGCAGCTCCGCGGCGCGGAGGAACACGGCGGCGCGATCGTCGAACGACCAGCTCGACCATTCCCGGCGGGCTTTGACGGCGGCAGCAGCGGCCTGACGGACGTGCTCCTCGGTCGCCTTATGGAAGTGGCCGAGCACGTGGCCGTGTTTGTGGGGCATCACGACCTTTGCGGTCGCGCCCGTCCGTATCTCCTTGCCGCCAATGATGATCGGGATGTCGACGGTCTCGGCTGCCATGGAGGCCAGGCGGGCCTTGAGCTCGGTTCGGGCGGGCGTGCCCGGCGCGTACGAAAGGTTGGGGTCGTTCTCGGGCCGCGGCACACGGCGACGGCCGGCAAATACATCTGGCATATGACAGTTCCTCTGTGAACGATGACGACCTGCCATTGTACCTCCGCGTGTCGCGCCGCCTGACATTGACGATTGGGTGATTCCTCATTAGTGGGCGACGGCCATATTGCGCCACTTGCCCTGGCGGAACCTGGCCACGGTCAGCACACAGCGTGTGAAATGCCCCAGCACGATCGCCAGCCAGATGTCGCCCGGCTGAAGCTGGCGAGTCGCCTGGATCGCCGTACACATGCCGATCGGCACCGCGACCTGTGACGCCAGCGTGATGAACAGCGGGCTGCGCGTGTCACCGGTGCCTTGCAACCCGCCGGTGTAGGTCAGCGCCACTGTGATGAAGAAGCCAGACAGCGCGAGATACTGCAGCAGCTGCCGGCCGATGGTCGTGACCGCGGGATCGGTCGCGCCGAACAGCCAGAGCAGCGCGCCTGGGAAGGCGACGAACGTGAAGCCGACGCCGGCGGCGACCCACAACCCGATCTTCGAAGCGGTGTGCACGCCCTGCACGACCCGTTCGGGATGGCCGGCGCCGAGGTTCTGCCCGGCAATCGTCGCCGCGGCACCCGTCAATCCCACCGACGTCCAGGTAATCAGCGAGAACAGCTCGGTGTAGCCAATCGCGTAGGCGCCCTGCGCTGCGGCGCTCTGCTCGAGCGAGCCGATGAAGCGCAGCAGCATGACGCCGGCGATGTTCATGGCGATGCCCTGCACGCCGGTCGGCAGGCCGAACCGAAACAGCGAGCGGATGATCGTCCAGTCGGGGCGCCAATCCATGTGCCGCGACAGCTTGATGACCAGCCGGCCCTTCAGCAGCCGGTAGAGCGCAAACGCGCTGACCGTGCCCGACGCGATCATCGTGCCGAGCGCCGAGCCCATCGTGCCGAGCGCCGGAATCGGGCCCAGGCCGCGAATCAGAATGATGTTCAGCACCACGTTGAGAATCGTCATCGCGATGCCGAGGCGCATCGGCGTGCGCGCGTCACCGGCGGCGCGCAGCGCCGACGTCAGCATGAAGAACATCAGCAGGCCGATGCTGAAGGTGAAGTTGACGCGCAGGAACGGCAGCGCGAGATCGCGCACTTCGGGCGAGGTGTTGGCGAAATCCAGCAGCATCGGCGCAGCGAAGTAGCCGAACGGCGCCAGCACCAGGTACATCGCGAGCGCGGTGAGAATGGCCTGCTGGACGGTCCGGTTGACGCGCTCGACGTCGCCGGCGCCGACGTAGCGCGCCACCAGAACCGCCTGGCCGGTGAACAGCGACGCCATGAAGACAATGACCACGAGGAAGATCTGCCAACTGACGCCGATGGCGGCGTTGGCGGCGTAGCCGAGGAGGTTGCCGACGAGCACGTGGTCGATCAGGCCCTGGAGGCCGGCGATGACGTTCTGGAGCATGGTCGGCCACGCCAGCTTCCAGACGGCGGGTCCGATGGGGCCTTCCACGAGCGACCGATCGTACGGGGACTTCTTCTGTGCCGCGACCTCAGACAAACCGTTCGATTGTATCGCTAAACATCCAGCTCCACCGCGTCCTCGGCCCGGTCCATGATGAAGCGGAAACGGGCCGACGCATCCTTGCCCATCAGCTCGTTGATCACGCGGTCCGTCACCAGTTGATCGGCGATCTCGACCTTGAGCAGCCGCCGCGTGCGGGGATTGAGGGTGGTTTCCCACAGCACCTTCGGCATCATCTCGCCGAGGCCCTTGAAGCGCGTGATTTCGGGATGGGCGCGGCCGGCCTGCTTGACGATGTCGGCTTTCTGCTGCTCGTCGAGCGCCCAGTGCGTGTCCTTGCCGATGTCGATGCGATAGAGCGGCGGCTGCGCCAGGTAGACGCGGCCCGAGGTGATCAGCTGCGGCAGGTGCCGGAAGATGAACGTCAGCAGCAGCGTGGCAATGTGATGGCCGTCGGAATCCGCGTCGGCCAGGATGATCACCTTGCCGTAGCGCATGCGGGCAATGTCGAAACTCTTGCCGACGCCGCAGCCGAGCGCGGTGACCAGGTCAACGAGCTCCTTGTTCTCGAGCACCTTCGCGGTCGACACGCCCTCGGTGTTGAGCACCTTGCCGCGCAGCGGCAGAATCGCCTGGCGCGCGCGATCGCGGCCCTGCTTGGCCGAGCCACCCGCCGAGTCGCCTTCGACCACGAACAGCTCGCTGGTGATCGATCCGGGATTGGTGCAGTCGGCCAGCTTGCCCGGCAGGTTGACGCGTCCGGCCGTCGGGCCCTTGCGAACGACTTCGGCTTGCGCGGCGCGGCTCGCTTCACGGGCACGCGCGGAGAGGATGATGCGCGCGACGATCGCTTCGGCGACCGACTGGTTGTTGTTCAACCAGTGCTCGAGGCCGGGACGCACCAGGCCGTCAACCGCCGACAGCACCTCCGGATTGTTCAACCGGTCCTTGGTCTGTCCCTGGAACTGCGGTTCCTGGATGAACACCGACAGCACGCCGGTCATGCCTTCACGGATGTCTTCCGCGGTCAGCGTGACGCCCTTCGGCGACAGGTTGTGCGTCTCGATGTAGTTGCGCACCGCCTTGCCGAGTCCGGCGCGCAGGCCGTTTTCGTGGGTGCCGCCGGATCCGGTGGGGATGCCGTTGACGTAGCTGCGGAGATGCTCGTCGGTCGCTTCCGTCCACTGCACCACGAACTCGAGCTTGACGCCGTTCTCCTTCTCGAGCGTGAACGGCGCGTCGTGCACCGGCTTGGCGTTCTTCCCGGCGACGATCTTCTCGAGGTAGTCGACGAGGCCTTCCTCGTGCTGGAAGACGTCCTTCAGCCCGGTGGTTTCGTCCTCGAAGATCACCTTCACGCCGCGATGCAGGTAGCTGGCAATCTCCAGCCGCTCGCGGATGATCGGCGGATCGAATTCGACCTTCGGGAAGATCTGCGGGTCGGGCTTGAAGTACACCGTCGTGCCGGTGCCGCGAGCGGCGCCGGTCTTCTTCAGGCTGCCGGCCGGCTTCCCTTGTTTGAACGACATCTGGTACTGGTAGCCGTCACGCTTGACGGTGGCGACCAGTTCCCGCGACAGCGCGTTGACCACGCTGGCGCCGACGCCGTGCAGGCCGCCGGCCGTCTTGTAATTGCCGGCCTCGAACTTGCCGCCGGCGTGGAGCACGGTGAAAATCACCTCGAGGGCGCTCTTGTTCGTCTTCGGATGCACGTCCACGGGAATGCCGCGGCCGTCGTCTTCAATGGTGATCGACGAGCCGTCCTTGTGCAGGGTGACGCGAATGTTCTTGGCGTGCCCGTTCATCGCCTCGTCGATCGAGTTGTCGAGCGTTTCCCAGACGAGGTGATGCAGACCGGTGCTGCCGACGCCGCCGATGTACATGCCGGGGCGTTTCCTGACAGGCTCCAGGCCTTCGAGGACGGTGATGTCCTTCGCTGTGTAATTCGATGCCACTACGCGAAAAAGTATAAAGGGTCCGAAGGTGCCGGGGGTTCCAAAAGTACCAGGGGTTCAGTGCTGTTCTGAGCTCTTGGCATTGGCACGCTTGACAGCCCTGGCGCCCTTGGAACCACCCGAGGCGTCGCCGAGCGACGCATCGGCCTCTGCCGGCGCGGGGTGCGGCGCCATCGTCACGTGTTCGTTGGCTCCCGGCAATTCCACCAGCGTGCTGCGACCCTGGTGCTTGAGCGACACCAGCCCCTGCTTTGCCAGCTTGTCGGCGAATTCGCGGAACGTGCCGGCGCCGTAATCCCGTTCGGAAAACGACGAGTCGAGCTGCAACAGCGTGCTCTTCAGCAGCCCGAGTTGCGGCGTGACTTCCCGGTCGGCGAGCACTTTGAGGGCTCGCATTACAAGAGGTTCGGCCTGCTCAATGGATTGCCGGCCGGCCGGCGGGCCAGCCGGCCTGCTCGCCTGCTTCGGCGGCCGGCCGCGATCGTCCCTCGACTGCGCTCGGGACGACCCTGAGCGTGTCGAAGGGTCGGGAATGATGTTTTCGTAGGCAATGAACTCGGTGCAGTTCTTCTGCATCACCTGGCTGGTGAACGCGCGGCCGCCAACCACGAACACCTTGCGGTCGTACTGCTTGAGTTTTTCGACGAGCGTGATGAAGTCGCTGTCGCCGCCAACGATGACGAAGGCGTTGATGTGGGCGTGCGTGAACGCCATTTCCAGCGCATCGAGCGCCAGGTTGATGTCCGCGCCGTTCTTGTCGCCGCCGGGCGTCATGACGCGCTGCACCAGCCGCACCGCGTGCTGCGCCATCGCGCGCCCGTGATCGCCCGAGCGCTTCCAGTCGCCATAGGCCACCTTGGTGACGACCTCACCACGCTCCTTGACGGCTTCAAGCACCGCGCCAATGTCGAACTGGACATTCAGCGTCGTCTTGACGCCAATCTCAATATTGTCGAAATCGATGAATACGGCGATTTTCAGGCGTTGATCTGACATTTCGTGCTTTCAGTGCTTTCCAAGCCGTCCGTGTGGCCGGAGCCGTCTGCGGCGCTGTTGAGGCGGGAAACCGTAGCGAATAAAGGACGTCTAATTAAGTATATATGGCCCGCCATCTCTCTAGCTTGTCCGCGCTTTCTGGGGCCCTGGTGGTTCTGACCGTTTCTGCACCTGCCGAGGCCCAGAAGCCAGAGGTTCAGCGTTTTTTCCAGTCGGGTTCGTACCAGCAGGCCGTTGACGCGGCCCGCGACGGCGATGCCGCCTCAACCTACCTGGCGGCGCAGTCGCTGCTGAAGCTTGAGCAGCCGGATCAGGCCAGAGCGGAGTTGGCGCGCTTGCGAGACGGCGATCAGGCCTGGGGTCTGATTGCTGAATCCGCCGAAGCGCAGCTCGCCGGCGACAACGGGCGGGCGGTCGAATTGGCGCGCCGCGCCGTTGAGGCTGACCGCGGCAACGCCTTCGCCCACTACCAGCTCGGTCTCGCCGCCAGCAGGGCGACCGACTGGGGTCGCGCGGTGGCCGGCTTCACGAAGGCACTTGAAGCCAAGCCTGACTTTGCCTACGCGCATTACTACGCGGGTCTGGCCTACCAGCGTCAACGGCAGCTGCCCAAAACGGCGGACCACTTCGACGCGTTCCTCCGCCTTGCACCCGATGCGCCGGAACGGTCCGCCGTCGCGGCTATTCTGCGGACAATCAAATAGTTGCTGGTTGCTGGTTGCTCTAGTAACCAGCAACCAGCAGCTAGAAGATGTGCCCAAAGCCGAAGTACCAGCGCACGCTACGACGGCTTCTGGCCGCATCGCCGCGCGGGAAGCCAACGTCTCCACGAATCAATCCGATCGGCGTATCGAACCGCAGACCCGCGCCGTAGCCCACCTCGAGGCCCGTCCACGGCACGCCCTTCGCGAAGATGTTGCCGGCGTCAAGGAATGCGACGCCATTCGCCCATCGATACAGCGGGAAGCGCGCCTCCTGGTTGAGGATCACGAGGCGATCGCCGCCGCTTGGCAGCTTCGTGTCTCGGTCGCGCGGCCCAAGGCTCTCCTCCCCGTATCCGCGCACGCTGGTTGCGCCGCCGGCGCGGAAGCGATCCGACAACGCGAGCGGATCGCGGCCGAACGCGAAACCCAACTGCGCGCGTGACGCGAGCACCAGCCGGCCAATCGGCACGAACGCGAACTGCTGCATCAGCAGCTTGCGGTTGTTGACGTCCGAGCCGAGGAACGGCGCTGCCTGATCGAACGAGGCCGAGCTGAAGAATCCCCTGCGCGGGTTGATCGGATCGTCGCGGCGGTCGTAGAGCATGGCGGCGTTCAACTTGGCCAGGTAGACGGTGAAGTCGAACGGAATGAAGTCGGTGAGCGTTCGCGGATCGACGGTGTGGTTCTGTTCGAAGCGGTAGCCGTAGACGAGCTGGAAGCCCTTCGGCCTCCAGCGCTGATCGACGCTGATCCCCTGGCGATCGGTCACGGCTTCGATGACGCCGGCGTCGTCTCGCAGCCGGTCGTGGGCGTAGAAACCATACAACGTCGACCGCGCGCTCCAGCCGAACAGCCGCGAGCTGGCCACGAACACCGTGGCGTCCTGACGATCGCGCTGATACATCCCGAACACACCGCCGGTCAGCGCCCGCCCGAACAGGTTGGGATTCCTGAGTTCGGCGACCACGCCGGCGTTGCGCGTGCTGGTGAACTCATCCGGCTCCGAACGACGCTCTCCTTCGAGCTGGACGCCGTAGCGGAACGACCACGCCGGGATCTCCTCCACCGTCACCGACGCCTTCACCGGATGCAGGCCGTTGACCGGGTCGCCGTCCGGCAGCGGCTGAATGTCGACGCTGCGGAACACGTTGGTGTCGTAGAGACGCTTGCGGGCCAGCGTCCACTCATCGAAGTTGACGGGCGTGCCGAACTCGAACCTCAGCGCCTGGGTGAGCACCTCGTCGTTGGTGACGGCGTTGCCTTTCAACTCCACGGACTGCAGCACCTGTTGCACGCCTTCGCTGACGTTGAAGGTGACGGCCACCGTGTCGTCCGGCGCCAACGCCGGCTGCACTTCGACCTCGGCGCCGTTGAAGCCCTCGCGCCGGTAGTAGTCTTCGATGCGCCGTCGTGCCTCGGTGACGTCGGCGATCACGAACGGTGACGGCGTGGTCAGCGCGGTGGCCTTCTGAATCTCCGGCAGGCGCGATTCGCCCACGCCCGTCCATCTCAGGCCGGTAATCCGCGTGCGCGGTCCCTCCTTGATGTCGATCCACAGCACGCCTGTCGTGCCGTCGATGGTCAGCGGCCGGCCGGCGACCTCCGCCTCGAGGAACCCTGCTTCGTTGTATGCCTGGCGCAGAGCACGCTCGACCAGCGTGCGATCGAGCCACGCGTCGAGCTCCAGCCCGGCATCGCGGATCTCGGCGTTGAGACGATCGGTATTGAGCTCGAGGTTGCCGGCGAACCTGATCTCGCGGCTCGACACCGGCGCGCCCGGCGTCACCTCAATGCGCAGCCGCTTGGTGTCCGGCGCGGGACGATCGATGCGCCCCACCACGATGCTGCCGAGATCCCCGCTGTTCACCAGGTGCCGTCGAACGCGGTTGGTCAGGTCCTCGATCAGGAATTGATCGAACACGTTCTTGTGCCACGCCTGCTCGAGCTCCTGCACGAGGCCCGCCGGCGCGATCAGGCCATCGACCTGCAGCACCGACCGTGGCCCGCGATTGACGACGAACTCAATCGCCACCGACCGGGCATCGTCCGATTCCGTGCGGCGGGTGCGGACACGGGCTTCGAGATAGCCCCGCTGCTGGTACGAATCGCGGATGCGATCGATGTCGTTCTGCAGCGCGAGGAAATCGAACGCATCGCCGGCTTCGAGCCTGATCGCCGCCTGTGACGCGGCCGCGGTGGCGGCGTCGACGCCAGTAACGGTGATGGCGCTGATCGTCGGCCGCACACGCCGCTCCGACGGCGGCGTGCTGGTGCCGCGGCCGAACGTGATCTGATGCCGCACGCCCACGCTCACGGTGCCGCTGTCGCGCGACAAGGCCCTGAGCTCGACGTTGCGACGGGGGAAATAGCTGACCACGAACGACGCCTTGCCGTTCTCGCGCAGGTTCTGAGAAGCGGTGAATTCAACCTTGTCGCTCAGCCGCTTGCCGATAGTCAGGCGCGTCGTCGGGTCGGTCCGGTTGTTGCCGATCAACGCGGGGTCGTCGGCGTAGTCGCGGAAGTCCCGATCGGAAAACGCGCCGCGCTCGACCCGGAACGCATCGAGACCGATCGCCCGGCCGGTCACGCCGAGCAGGTCCGCGGACAGCAGCGTGAGCGCGGTTTCCGTGTTGGTCTGACCGACGATGCCGGCGGCAATCTCGCCCGGTGTCAACGAACCGTCTTCGGCGGTGAGATCGATCGTCGGGTGTTCGAGCGAACCGGTCAGCGTCAGCGTGACGTTGCCGCCTGCGGCACCCAGGTTGGCCTCGGCGGCGATATTGAACTCGGGATGGATGTGCCGCCGGTCGGTGAAGGACACGTCGCCGCGGGCGATGCGGAACGTGCGGCCGGCGAGAAAGATCTGCCCGTCCTCACGCAGTGTCACGCGGCCGTCCATGCCGGGCGCGGCGACGGTGCCGAGAATGCGGACGTTGGCGCCCGCGGCCACGCGGCCGTAGTTGTTGTCCAGGATCAGATCGTCGGTGGTGGTCAGCGACAGGTTCAGCGCCAATCGCTCGGCGTACGGCCGCTCGGCCGATAGGCCGGCGGCCACGGGCATCGCCGCCTGTCTGGCGAGCGCCGCCAGCGTGATCGTTTCGGTGTAGGCGCTCTGGTTGACGCGGATGTCGCCGGTCAACGATGGGTTCCTGGGGTCGAGCCTGAATGTCAGCAGCGCGCCGAGCTCGCTGCGGAGGCCCTTCGGCAACTCGATCGCGACGCCTTCGGCCTGGATGTTGAGCTCGCCGCCGCTCAGCACCAGCCCCTCGAACTTCACCGGCCCGTCGACTATCAGCTTGCCGCCATTGGCGGTGCCGCGCACGTTGTCAAACACGGCGCGTGGTCCCTCGAGCACGATGGAGCCGGTCAGGTCCGATAACACCACGCGCGGATCGGCGATGGCGATTTCCGCGTCATCAAGCGTGATGCGGCCGCCGAGCATCGGCTTTGCGACCGTGCCTTCGACGCGGGCATTCACTTCGGCGTTGCCGTCGAATCCAACCGCGCTGGTCAGCGCCGAGAGGACGCGGAGGTCGATCAAGCCCTTGAGCGACAGGTCCAGGGCTGGGTCCTCGGCGCCAATCGTGATCGCGCCGCCGAACAACAACGGGTTCTCAGCCACCGTCCACGACAGGTCGGCCATCTCGAGCGTGCTCTTCGACAGCACAAAGCGCGATGGGCGCTGCTGCTCGACGGGAATGCCGGAGAACGTGAACCTGGCCTCGTCGAGCGTGACGCCGCCGTCAATGGCGGCCAGCGACAACCCCGGCAGCCGGGCCGCGCCCGTCGCAGAGAAGTTGCCGACAATGCCGCCGGCGGCCACCGCACCCGTGATGCGGTCGATTTCGAGCTGCTCGCCGTTCAACGTGGCTGTGATGTTGAACGACTGCACCGCCGCCGCGGCGTTGACCCAACCCAGCATGCCGTTGGTGATCGACAGCGTGCCGGATGTGCCGAGCCTGGTACCGTTGCTCCTGAGGTCGAACTGCATCGGCCCGCTGCCGTCGATCGAGACCGGGACACCGAACGCCTTGCCGAGCCGGAGGGCATCCTGCAAATCGCCGGCGAACTGCGCCTGGAGAGCGCCTTCCAGTCGGCCAGGATGCTGTGCCGTCTGCGGCTTCGATGGTCCGTCGAGCCTGGTGTGCCACGATCCGCTCGCGCTCAGGCGACCTGAACCGACGCGAACGGACAGGTCCTTCAGCGCCAGATCGTCGCCGCGCAGCGTGGCGTTCAATGGCGACAGCAACGATACCGGCACGCCGGCCACACCGGCATCGAGCTCGGTGATGTTCACCAACGCGACGCGGTCCCGGTCGTCTGCGAGCCGGCCGGAACCGGTGACGGTGCCGTTGGCGAATCCGCGGATCTCCGTTTCGATGGCACCGAGCAATGGAGACAGCCTCGCCAGCTCGAATCGATCGAGTTGCGCATTGACCGTGTAGTCGTACGGCGATGCGGTGGCGACCTCCGCGCTGATCGACGCGCCAATCATCGGCAGCCGCGCGGCGATCCTCGCGTGATCGCCGAGCAGGTCGGCGGTCGCCGCCCCTGCGCCGATGAACACCCCCGCCTCGCCGCCGGTCAGCGTGAAGTCCAGCGTCGCCTGGCCCTTCGGCTGCGCGGTCGTGCCGGAGCCGGTGAACTGCGCGTCGAGCAGCGCCTGGGTGTCGGCGGTGGACAGCAGCGTGCCCTGCCACGTGAGCCGGCTGCCCTTCAGCGTCGCGTCGTATGCTCCGGTCTCCCAGGCATAGCGCACGCGGCCCGCGAGATAGCCCGCGCCCTGATGAAGCTCGAGCAACGACACGTCGATCGCCTCGGGGGTGACCATCGCCTTCGCGCTCGCGCGATCGATCGGTTGGCCCGCAAACCTCAGCGCCCGGCCGCTGAGGACCGTGTCGAGCGTGTAGTGATCGAACGTCCCACCAAGACTGGCGTCGGCCGACAGGGCGCCGTCAACGCGCCACGGTTCGGAAATGCCGGCCTGCAGTTCGGCGGCGTTCGGTGCCTCGACGTGCAGCTTGCCGCTCCAGGTTCGCGCCGTAATGTTGGCCACCGCCTCGCCGGTGATCGATGACGACCCCTGGCGCATGTCGATGGCCGACATGGTCGCCGTGCCGGTGTCCGCAACGACATTCACCGACGCGCGCACACGGCCCAGCAACGGCAGGTCGACCGCATCGCCGGACACGGTGGTATCGACCTTCGGGTTTCGGTACGACCCCCCGAGCGTCATCGGCGCGTCCACGGCGCCGCGCGTCTCGAACATCACCTCGGCGACGGGGAAGCCGAGCGTCTGCACGCTGACGGCGGCCTGCGCCACATCCTCGACGCGGGCGTGCGCCGGACCGTTCATGGTGCTCAACAGCGCATCGCCGCGCACGATGCGCCCCGCCATCTGTCCCTCGAAATCGAAGCCGGGGAAACTGTGGCGGTGGTCGAATCGATAGTCGTCGCCGACGATCGTCGCGTTGATCGTTCCGGTCATCGGCACCACGCCGCTGCCGCCCGTCCTGAGCGGCGTCGAAGGGGGTCTGCCGGTGGAGCGGTTCTCGATGACGAACCGGCGCGGCTCGCCGAACTCGAACGTGCCGCGCCCTTCGAATGCCGCGCCAATGGCCTGCGGATCGACGTCGGCCATTCGCAATGCGGCCGCGGAATCGACGCCGCGCCATTCCGCTTCGGCAGTACTGATCGACGCCCTGATGCTGTCGGAACTGCCGGTGCGCTCTGCGGCCCAGGGCACGTTGAACCTGGCGCGCACCGATCCGCCGGAGCGCGGCGTGATCACTATGCCCTCGCCGGAGAACGCCTTGAACGTCACGTGCACCGGTCCGGCGAAGGTGAGATCGCGCTCGCGTCCGACCGCCAGCGTGTTGCTCCGCACGCTGAGATGCGCGGCGAAGTTCCGTGCCGGACCGACGACCGAACCCTCAATGGCCACCAGTCCCGCCACGGGAACCGGCGGCGGGGGCACCCACGCGATCGCCTGGTCGAGATGGACGCGGCCCTTCAGCGACAGATCGAGCGCCGGTGAATCGAGCACGCGGTTGATCGGACCGCTCAGGAAGGCCTCGATCTCCGGTGACGACAGCCGTGCCTGCTCGATCGAGACGTTCGAGCCGTCGAACGTCATCACCGTCTCGAACGGCGCCAGCGTCATCACCCGCTCGGGCAGCCGGACGATGATGCCGCCCCGCGCGGCGAAGGTGCCCCTGGCGCCGAGCGCCGTGTCGCGGAGCATGGACTCAATCCGCGGCACCTTCACGCCCCAGTTGCTGAACTGGTCCTCATACTGCACGTCGAGGCCGTCGATCGTGAGCGATCGGATGTCGATCTCCCGCGCACGCTCACTCGGCGGGGTGTCTGTCGACGGCGGCAGATTCACGACGTTGTTCCGATCGCGCACGATGTCGACGATCCCGCCGTCGATGGCGAGGTGATCGATGGCGAAACGGCGCCGCAACACGCTCAGCGGCAGTGTCACTTCGATCCGGCTGGCAGTCAGGAACGGGCGGTCCTTGAAGCCCCGAGCCGCCAGGCGAACGTCGGTGACCGAAATGCGGCGGGTCAGTGCATTGTACGAAAGGCTTCCTGCCTCGAGATCGAGGTTGAAGCGCGCGACGAAGTCCGATGCCCAGGCCAGCGCGCGGGTCCGGGTCCAGGGCAGGTGCGCGACCAGCACGACGGCCAGCACCACGCCGGCGACCGCCGCCACTCCGATGACCAACCACCTACGCAGCCGTCCCACCATTCGATTCTAGGGCCACAAAAGGCGCCGACAACCAGTGCCGCCGAAGGCGCACACGGCGCGGACAAACGATGGCCTGGGCATGCTGGTTACGCCTGCAATTGGGATACCATTCCCCGGTGGAGGATCAGCTGATGCGCATGAAGTTATGGCTCAAGGCTGCGATGGGCGCAGCATTGAGCCTGGTGACGAGCGGCGCGATGGCCCAGGCGCCTGCCGCGGAATTGCAGGTTGGTGGTGCGGCCCCCGCCTTCTCGTTGCCGGGATCGGACGGCAAGACCCATACGCTCCAGGAGTCGCGCGGCAAGCAGGCGGTCGTGCTGGCGTGGTTTCCCAAAGCGTTCACCGGTGGTTGAACGGCCGAATGCAAGTCGCTCCGTGAGAGCGGCGATCTGATTCGGCAGTACAACATCGCCTACTACATGATTAGCGTCGACAACATCGAGGACAACACCAAGTTCGCGCAGATGCACGAGGCGGACTACCCAATCCTCAGCGACGTAAAGAAGGAGATTGCCAACGCATACGGCGTGCTCGGCGTGACGGGCATGGCGCGGCGCTGGACGTTCTATATCGCTCCCGACGGGAAGATCCTCTACATCGACAAGGAAGTGAAGCCGCAGTCAGCCGGTCCGGACATGGTGGCGAGGCTTGGCGCGCTGAACGTCGCGAAGCGCAAGTAGGTTCGGCAGTTTCGTCAGGGCCTCCGGCCGCAACCGCTGGAGGCCCCTACCTCATCACCAAGCGCCCGGCATTCACGGCGCTCGATCACACTGCGCTGACGCGCCTGGCAGCGTGCTGTGCCGCGACCAGTCCTCTGCCGCGAATCGACTCCTGGCCGGCAGCCGAGTGGACCGAGGTCGTGGAACTGGCACGCGGTCACGCGGTGTCCGGGCCGCTGCTACATCGCCTCACGCGGCAGGGCTCGGCATCGGCGCTGCCGGCGGCGTGCCGCCGGCGGCTCGCAGACGACGCGAGAGCCATCGCGACGGCGAACTTGCGACGCTTCGGAACACTCAAGTCCATTCTTGCGGCGCTCGACAACGCCGGCATCCCGGTGATCCTCTTGAAGGGCGCGCACCTGGCGACCGAGGTGTATCCCGACCTGTCAACGCGGCGCATGAGCGACCTCGATCTGCTGGTGAAGCCGACGGGCATCGATCGAGCGGTCGACGCCTGCCACGCGCTCGGGTTCGAGACCCGTCACCCGCCGATCGTCAAGGGGTACTCGCTGCGAATCCACGGCGCGAACAAGCGCACGCACTCGCGCGCGAACGCGCCGGACACGTGGGTGGCAGTGAAGCTACGCCACGATTCCGGGAACGTCGTGTCGCGCATCACCTGCCTGGCGTTGTAATTGAAGCGGCGATTCGATCCCGCAGCACGACCGCCCCGGAACACGGCGTCGTCAGGCCAGTCACTAATCAGCTGTTGCACCCGTTGGTCTGGCCGCGCGTTCCCGACGACCACGTGTGGGAACGGCTCGGTCACCACGTCGTGCTCGGTCAGGCCCTCGACCAGGCGTGTGGCCATTCCCGCCTATCCTGGCCTGACCACGCACCCGGCGCATTGTGTTCATCGGCTCGGTAGTGGTGAAATGGCGGCGCCATCGAGATCCGCATGCGCAACCGCTTTCAGTCCCGACACGTCCCGCACCTCGAAAACGAGGCGATCCATATCATTCGCGAAGCCCTCTCACAGTTCGAGCGGCCGGCGATTCTGTTCTCTGGCGGCAAGGACTCGATCGTGCTGACCTGGCTGGCGCGAAAGGCGTGCTTCCCGGCGCGGCTGTCTTACCCGCTGCTGCACATTGACACCGGTCACAACTTCGACGAGACCATCGCGTTCAGAGACGAGTTCGCCGCGCGCATGAACGTGACGTGTCTGGTCCGAACCGTCCAGTCCTCGATCGACGCCGGCCGGGTCCACGATGAGCGCGGCCCCGGCGCCAGCCGCAACGCGCTCCAAACCGTGACGTTGCTCGACGCGATCGGCGAGCTGCGGATCGATGCGGCGCTCGGCGGCGCCCGCCGCGACGAAGAGAAGGCGCGCGCCAAGGAACGCGTGTTCTCGCATCGCAACGCGTTCGGCCAATGGGAACCGCGCAGCCAGCGGCCGGAACTGTGGAACATCTACAACGGCCGCTGCCGGCCGGGCGAGCACTTCCGTGTCTTCCCGCTGTCGAACTGGACGGAGCTGGACATCTGGCAGTACCTCGCGGCTGAAGGCATTCCGCTGCCGACCCTCTACTTCGCACACCGGCGCCAAGTCGTCGAACGCCGCGGCCTGCTGTTTGCGCACACCCCGCACCTCGCGCCGCTTCCGGACGACCGGCTGTCAACCCGCACGGTCCGCTTCCGCACCGTCGGCGATGCCACCTGCACCGGGGCGATTGAGTCGACCGCGTCCACGATCGCGGAAGTGATCGACGAAATCACCGCGGCGCGCATCAGCGAGCGGGGCGGCCGAGACGACGACCGCCGTTCCGACACCGCCATGGAAGACCGCAAGCGGTCCGGGTATTTCTAGTTGGCGACCGGCGACCTCGATCTGCTTCGCTTCACCACCGCCGGCAGCGTGGACGACGGCAAGAGCACGCTGGTCGGCCGGCTGTTGTACGACACCAGGTCGCTGCTCGACGATCAGCTGGTGTCGGTTGAAGCCGCCAGCCGGCGCTCCGGCGAAGACGCGATCAACCTCGCGCTGCTCACCGACGGCCTGCGGGCCGAGCGCGATCAGAAGATCACCATCGACGTGGCATATCGGTATTTTGCGACGCCGCGGCGGAGATTCATCATCGCCGACACGCCCGGCCACGTGCAGTACACCCGCAACATGGTGACCGGGGCCTCCACGGCCGACCTGGCGGTAATCCTGATCGACGCCACCACCGGCCCCGGACGGCAATCCCATCGTCACGCGTTCATCGCGTCACTGCTCGGCATCCGACACCTGATCGTCGCCGTCAACAAGATGGACCTGGTCGGCTACGCGCAACAGGCCTTCGACGACGCGATGGGAGCATTTCGTGAGTTTGCCGGCCGCCTGACGATCGACGACATCACGTATGTTCCGCTGTCGGCGTTGCACGGCGACAACGTGGTCAGCGCGTCGGATCGCATGCCGTGGCATGTCGGCGGGCCGCTGCTCCACCGGCTGGAGACGGTCCAGATCAGCCGCCACAACACGATCGATTTCCGGTTTCCGGTGCAGAGCGTGGTCCGTCCGGACCGCCGGTTTCGGGGCTACACGGGTAGCGTGGCATCGGGTTCGGTGTCGACCGGACACGAGGTGCTGGTGCTGCCGTCACGCCGGCGGGCGCGGATCGCGGCGATCGACACCGCCGACGGCCCTCGACAGTCCGCCCATCCCGGTGATGCCGTCGTAATGACGCTGACCGAGGACATCGACGTCTCGCGTGGCGACATGATCGTCCGCCCCGGCAATGTTCCCGCGACCGGCGTGGCCCTCGATGTGTATCTGTGCTGGCTCGATGGAGACGCGCTCGATGCCTCGCAGCCGTACATCCTGGCGCAGACGACACGGCGCGTGCCGTGCCGAGTCTCCCGGTTGCGCTACCGCATCGACGTGACGACGCTGCACCGCGAGGAAGGCGTCGAGACGCTGGCCATGAACGACGTCGGGGTGGCTGCGATCGTCGCTGCCGAACCGCTGTTCTTCGATTCGTATCGCGTCAATCGGGCCACCGGGTGCTTCGTGTTGATCGATCCGCGCACCAACCACACCGTGGCGGCCGGCATGATCCGCGGCGCGGCGCCGGCGCACTCGGCCGAACCGGCGCGCCGGGACGTCGTGCGCAACCCCGCCAACGTGCCCCTCGGCGATCGCGAGACCAGGAACGGGCACAAGGCCGGTGTGGTGTGGCTGACCGGGTTGCCCGGTTCCGGCAAGACCACCATCGCGCGCGACCTCGAACGGCGGTTGTTCGGCGATGGACATCACGTGGTGACGCTTGACGGCGACGACCTGCGCCACGGCCTCACCAGGGACCTGGGCTTCACGCCGGAAGACCGCAGCGAGAACATCCGCCGGGCGGGCGAGGTGGCGCGGCTGCTGTTCGACAGCGGCGCCATCGTGCTGTGCGCGTTCGTGTCGCCATCGCAGGCGGATCGCGACAACGCCCGCGCCCTGCTGCCGGCGGGACGGTTTGTCGAAGTGTTCGTGCGCGCCAGCCTCGACACCTGCCGGGCGCGTGACCCGAAGGGACACTATCGACGCGCGGCGGCCGGCGAGATTCCGCAGTTCACGGGAGTGTCGGCGGCGTACGAACCGCCACCGGCCCCCGAACTGATCGTGGATACCGATCAGTCGTCAGCCCCCGCCGCCACCCAGCAGGTGATCGATCGGCTGCGCGCCGCGGGCTGGCTGAGAAGCTAGGCGGCACGTTATTCGTCTGCCGCTTCTGCTTCACAGACTTGCGAGGATCTTTCACCGACGCGACGATCAGCTTCTGGAGCGTCGGCTGGTGTAGCGTGCCGGGATCAGGGATCAGGGATCGGCGATCGGGGATCAGGGAGCAGGAGCTCCGCCAGCCGCGGCTCGAGTTCGGCGACCGACGCGTATTCGTATACGCGCACGCGGTCGCAACCTGCAATCATGCCGGACACCTGCCTGCCTGGCGACGGCCGGTAGAGGCCAATGACCCGGGTGCCCCACTCAACGGCGCGGCCGATCTCGTAGCCCACTCCCAGGCTCGGCGTCGTCACTTCGGCCACCAGCACGTCGGCCCGGCGCAGCCACTCGAGGTCGCGATCGTGGATCTCGGCGTCGGTCATCGACTCGCCGGAGGCCGTCAGCTTCTGGTTGCCGATGTGTTCGGTCAGCACGGTGCCGTGCCGCCGCAGCAGCGCGATGATCTGTTGGTAGAGCGCCCGATCGTTCCGTCCGCCGCGAATCGAGCCGGCAAAGTAGATGGTCATGGTTAGGGGCTACGGGCTACGGGCTATGGGCTATGGGCTATGGCGTTGTCGCTGACGCAATACTTCATAAACTGCAATGCCCACGCTGGTCGAGAGGTTTAGCGATCGCACCAGCGCCGACTCGATCGGCATGGTCAGGAAGCGGTCGCGATACGTTTCGTGAATCTCCGGCGCCAGGCCGCCGGTCTCCCGGCCGAAGATCAGCACCACATCGTCCGCATCTCCCAGCGGCGCGTCCCACAGTTGTCTCGATGCCCGGGTGGAGAAAAAGTACGCCTCGCCCATCGACGGCAGCGCGCGCTCGAATGCCGCCCAGCCGGGCCAGACCCGGAGATCGACGTGTTCCCAGTAGTCCAGCCCGGCGCGCTTGACCTGCTTCTCGTCGAGCGAGAACCCCAGCGGCTCGACCAGATGCAGCGTGGCGCCGGCAGCCAGGCACGTGCGGCCGGCGTTGCCGGTGTTCCAGTGGATCTCGGGATGCACGAGCACGACGTGAATTGCCACTACTTGACGTCGAGGATGACGGGCCGCCAGGTCTTCGGGTCGTTAGTGAGCTGGTGGCGGGGGCTGGACACTTCGAAGCGCGTCGGCCGCAGCTCGAACAGCATGAAGTCGCTGCCTCGACTCTGCTCTTTGTAGAACGGCTGCCACTCCGCCTTCCAGCGTGCGGCTTTCTCTGCGGCGCTGGTCACCACTCGCGCGGTCGCACGAAGCGCGACGTACTCGCCGGCCTTCTCGTTGAAGAACATCAGCGCGACGCGGGGATGGTTCTGGATCTCCTTGACCTTACGCGTCAGCGGATTGGTCGCGATCCAGATTGAGCCTTCGGCCTCGGAGACCAGCGGATCGACAATGCGCGCCTGGGGTTGGCCGTCTTCGTCGACCGTGATCAGCGTGCAGTAGCGCGCCGCCCGCATCACGTCGAACGCAGCGGACCGAATCGCGGCCGGACTCGGGGCAGGCTGCGGCAGCAGTCCGACGGCGAGGATGAGCCAGCCCATCTTCATCGCCACGATACTAGCGTATGATGCGGAGCGGCCCACGGGCCGGGAGAGGGAACCATGAAGCGAGCAATGGTGTTGGGACTGCTGGTGGCAGTCGGCAGCGTGGTGATGGTGGCGGCAGCACAGCAACCTGCGGCCAATGCGCCGAAGGTGGTGGACGTCGAAAAGATCAACGACAGTCTGTACGTCCTGCGGGGCCAGGGCGGCGGCGGCAACACCGCGGTGCTGATCATGGCCAACGGCGTCGCGGTCGTTGACGCGAAGAACCCGGGCTGGGGCCAGCCGATTCTCGCGAAGATCAAGGAGCTGACACCGAAGCCGGTGACGATGCTGGTCAACACGCATACGCATGGCGATCACGTCAGCGGCAACGTGGAGTTCCCGGCGTCGGTGGACTTCATCGCGCACGAGAACGCCAAGGTCAGCATGGAACAGATGCCGATTTTCAAGGACCACAACGGCAACGGCCTGCCGAAGCGCACCTTCAAGGACAAGATGAGCATCGGCAAAGGCGCCGACCAGATCGATCTCTACTACTTCGGCCGCGGCCACACCAACGGCGATACGTTCGTCGCCTTCCCCGCGCATCGCATCGTTCATACCGGCGACATCTTCGCCAGCAAGGCCGTGCCGTTGATCGACACCAACAACGGCGGCAGCATGCTGCACATTCCGGACACGCTGCGCAAGGCGCACGACGGCATCCCGAACATCACGACGATCATCAACGGTCACACGCCGGCGCAGACGACGTGGGCGGACCTGAAGGAGTTCGCCGACTTCAACGCCGATCTGGTGGCCTACGGGCGCGCCGGGCTCAAGGCCGGCAAGACGCCGGAACAGTTGGCTGCCGAGTGGAAGCTGCCGGAGAAGTACCAGGGCTATTCATCGACCGTCAGCACGATGATGGGCGGCCTGGCCGGCAGGTTCCAGGGGTTGCAGAAGGAAATTCAGTAGCGGGGTTACGGCTCGAGATCGAACGTCAGTAGCTCCAGATCGGCGGCAGCCAGCATTCCGGTTTCAACTGCCACGATCACAAGATGACCGAACGCGTCCGCACCAGGGGCTCGGCAAGCGCGACGTCTCCGGAGACGACGATTCGCGATCGATCGACCGGCGCGTTGAAAAACAACCGCCACACGTCATCAGACGCCATCTCCACCGTCGCGGCAGGCTTGTCGGCGGCACCGGCCGAGACGTGCCAGTTCGCCCGATCGCGATGAAGGGTGTACGTTGCGCTCGTCTCGCCCGTGACTCGGAGCACGAGTGAAGACCCGGCAGCGACATCGACTGATCGGTACGCATACGGCAGCGCGCGCACGGACATGTCCAGCAGCGGCATCATCCATTGGGGCTGCAGCAGGAGTGGCGTGGCGCCGACCGCGTCGCGGATCTGCATCTGGTGATGCCAGTGTTCCGTGTATTCGCGGCCAGTGTCCATCCAGTTTGCAGACTCCCCCTCACCCGCCCAACTGACGGCGAAGATGGCGCGGTCGTGCGGCGGCAACGCCTCGATCACCTCGGCGACCCACGCACCGCTGATGGCCAGCAGATCAACCAGCAGCCTCGGGCTCAAGCGCGCGCCAAACTGCACACCACCGGCATTCAGGCCGTTCACCAGTTGCGCAATCTCGACGTCGCTGACCGGTGCCTTCTCAACAGCGGGAAAGTGGCGGTCACGGTAAATGGCGACCCGTCGAAGCTTGCCGTCGAGCAAGTGCGCAGCGACGTCGCGCACGCGCCAGTGCGGCGCCACCGTCGGCCGCTGCCAGTCCTCGGGCGAGAGCGCGCTCAACAGGGCCAACAATTCGGCGAGCAGCGGCCGAAACAGCGGCGCGGTGTAACAGGGTGGCAAGTTGCTCACTGGGTCCGCTACCAAATCAACTAATTTCCGTATTTCCTGAACGAGGGGTCGCTGGTCGCGTCGTACTGGTTGGCACCAGCTTCGCCTACGATCCGGCGCCCTCGAGCGTCGGCATCGCCACTTCGCCCGGCACCACGCACGTGAAGCCGCCGCGCTGCATCAGCTCCTTGCCCTTGCCGCCACGGCCGGTGACTTCGTACTTGGTCGTGCTGATCGTCTGCTCGCCGCCGCGGCTCGTCTCCACGGTCAACAGGTCACGATCGCCGCTCGACACCATCGCGCCGATCACCTTGTCGTCGTCGCCCAGCTTGATCAGGATCACGCCGCGTCCCGGGCCCGACAGAAAGTTGATCTCGTCGGCCTTCGCCAGCATGGCGCGGGCGTTCGAGGTGGCGGCAATCACCGTCTCGTCACCGGTGGTCAGCCCGACGTTGACCACCGCGGCGCCCTCGGCGGTGCGCGCGTAGCGGCGGCCCGAGCGCGTGCTGACCTCGAGGTAGGGCTGCAGCGAGAACCGCATCGCGTAGCCGTCGCTGGTGATGCCAATGGCATGCACCGGCGGCACGTCGCCGTCCTTCTTCGCCTCAATCTTCTTCGCGACGCGCGGATCGAGGCTGAACGCCGCCACGATCTTCTCGCCGTCTTTCAGCTTGAAGAGCTTCTGGATTGGATCGCCGTAGCCGGTCGAGGCCGGCACGTCGACAATCCGGCTGGTGTAGGCCACGCCGAAGTTGCTGAAGAAGACCAGCGTCGCCCTGGTGGAGCCGGCAACCGCCGCCAGCACGCTGTCCCCTTCCCGCAAGCGCGTCGTCGACAGGTCCTTCACTTCCTTCTGCCGCTTGACCCAGCCGTCGCGCGACACGATCACGACGTTGTCTTCCTCGACGATGAAGGACTCGGCGGTGTATTCGACCTCTTCGGCCTCCTCGATGCGCGTGCGGCGCGGATCGGTTTTCGGATTGCCGTAGGTGTTCTGAATCTCCTCGAGCTCGTCGCGCACAATCTGCCAGCGTCCCTCCTCGTCCTTGAGCAGGCCGCCGATCTGGCGGGCGCGCTTGCGCTTCTCGGCCAGCTCCTGCTGGATGACCAGGATCTCGAGGCGGGCCAGGCGATACAGCTTCAGCTCGAGGATCGCGTCGGTCTGCTCGGCATCGAGCGAGAACCGCTTCATGATCTTCTCCGCCGAATCGGCCTTGCCGTCCGACTTGCGGATGATCCTGATGATCTCGTCGAGCGCGTCGAAGACCTGTTCGAAGCCTTCGAGGATGTGAATGCGCTGCTTGAGCTGCTCGAGCTCGTGCTCGAGGCGGCTGGTCACCACTTCAAGGCGGAAGTGGAGGAAGTGCCACAGCATCTGCTTGAGGTCGAGCCGTTCCGGGCGGCCGGCCTCAGCGTTCTCCGTCGGCACCAGGCACGTCATGTTGACCGCGAAGGTGGTCTGCAACGAGGTGTTCTTGAACAAATACGCCATCACCAAATTGTCGTCGGCGCCGCCCTTCAATTCGAGCTCGATGCGCACATCGTCGGTCGACAGGTCCTTGACGTCGATCAGGTGCGGCATCTTGCGGCTCAACACCACGTCGCCGATCTGTTCCACGAGCTGCGACTTGTTGACCGCGTACGGAATGCTGGTGATGTAGAGCTTCTTGCCCGAGCGCGATGCCGGACCCTCTTGCCAGGTGGCGCGGAGGCGGATCGATCCGGAGCCGGTCTTGTAGATCTCCTTCAGCTCGTCTGGCGGGTTCAGGACGTGGCCGCCGGTGGGAAAGTCGGGGCCTTTCACCCAGCGGCACAACTGCAGCGTCGACAGGTCGGGGTTGTCGAGCAGCTTGATCAGCGCGGTGCACACTTCGCTGAGGTTGTGCGGCGGAATGTTGGTGGCCATGCCGACCGCGATGCCGGTGGTGCCGTTGATCAGCAGGTTCGGAATGCGCGACGGCAGGACGACGGGCTCGGACCTGGTGCCGTCGTAGCTCGGGCGAAACGCCACTGTCTCCTGCTCGATCTCCTGGAGTACTTCATCCGACAGCCGCTGCAGCCGGCATTCGGTGTAGCGCATCGCCGCGGCGCCGTCGCCGTCGAGCGAGCCGAAGTTGCCCGAGCCGTCGATCAGCGGATAGCGCAGTGAAAACGACTGCGCCATGCGGACCAGCGTTTCGTAGATCGCGCTGTCGCCGTGCGGGTGATAGTTGCCCATCACGTCGCCGACCACCTTCGCGCACTTGCGGTGCTTGGCGTCGGCGGTCAGGTTCTGCTGCCACATCGTGAACAGGATGCGGCGCTGCACCGGTTTCAAGCCGTCGCGCACGTCCGGCAGCGCCCGCGACGTGATCACCGACAGCGCGTAGTTCAGGTAGCGGGACTGCGCGGCTTCATGCAGCCACACGTTCGACGTGCCGTCACCGGTGCCGCCGGTGATGCCACGGGTCGGCGGTGGTGGTGTCCCGCTGTCGCTTGCTTCTGGGAGGTCGAAGAGAGAGGGCGCCGATTTTCTACGCTTGGCCACTGAATGCACAGAATAGCACTCGCACCGCCGGCCAGGGCCACAGAAGACGCAGATTATTCAGGAATCAGCTTCCCCGGATTCATCAGGCCCGCTGGGTCAAGCACCCGCTTGATCGATCGCATCACGACGAGCGCCTCGCCGTGTTCAGCGGGCAGGTACTTCAACTTGCCGACGCCGACGCCATGTTCGCCACTGCAGGTGCCGCCGAACTTCAGGGCGCGCGTGATCAACCGCTCGCTGATGCCCGATACCGCGGCGAATTCCGCCGGGTCGTCGGGATTGAGCATGATGATCAGGTGGAAATTGCCGTCGCCGGCGTGCCCGACCAGCGGCGCCTCGATGTTCGACTGCCTCAGGTCCGCCTGCGTCTCGAGAATGCACTCCGCCAGGTGCGAGATCGGCACGCAGATGTCGGTGGTCCAGGCGCGCGCTCCCGGGCGGGAGGCCACCGCCGCGTAGTAGGCGTTGTGCCGCGCCTGCCAGAGCGTGTGGCGATCGTCGAGCGAGGCGGCCCAGCGAAACTCCTTCGCACCGTGCTCGCGCGCGATCTCCTCGACGGCGCGAATCTGATCTTCGACCGCGATCTCGCTGATGCCCTGGAACTCGAAGAACAGCGTCGGCGCCAGCGGATAGTTCGTCTTCGAGTAGGCGTTGACGACCCGCAGCTGCACTTCGTCGATGATCTCGATGCGCGCCACCGGGATGCCCAGTTGAATCGTCTGGATCACCGTGTTGGCGGCGCCCGCCATCGATGCGAACGGGCAGATGGCGGCACGCACCGCGTCCGGGCGGCCGTACAACCGCAGCGTCAGCTCGGTGATCACCCCGAGGGTGCCTTCCGACCCGACAAACAGCCGCGTGAGATCGTAGCCGGATGATGACTTGCGTGCCCGGCCGCCGGTCTTGATGATCCGGCCATCGGCCAGTACCACCGTCATGCCGAGCACGTTGTCCTTCATCGTCCCGTAGCGAACTGCGGTCGTGCCCGACGCGCGCGTCGCCGCCATGCCGCCAAGCGTGGCGTCGGCGCCGGGATCGATGGGGAACATCAGGCCGGTGTTCTTGAGGTGCGCATCGAGCTTGAGCCGCGTCAGGCCGGCCTCGACCGTGATGTCGAGGTCTTCCTGGCTGAGACGCAGCACCTTCGTCATCCGCGTCAGGTCAATCGACACGCCGCCCTTGATCGCGTTGACGTGTCCCTCGAGCGAGCTGCCCATGCCGAACGGCACGATCGGCGTGCGGCTGGCCGCGCACAGCTTGACGACTGCCGCGACTTCCTCGGTTGACGTGGGAAAGGCGACGGTATCGGGCCGTCCGGGCGCGTGCCACGACTCCCCGTGGCTGTGGTGTTCGCGGACGGATTCGGCAGTGGAGACGCGGTCTCCGAGCAGCGCGCGCAGGGCCTCGATCACGATTGACGATCATAATGGTTCCGCACCTGCCAGGGTTCCCAAAGTTCCACGGCATCGTTCCACCGCCACGCTTGGCCGGATGACAGCTGCGTGGCTCTACGTCCAAGTCGCGCCCGGCTGGGCGTGGATCGGCAGGCTCGGCGATCGGCTGACGCCGGTGCCGCGCGGTGCCACTCAGTTGACCAATGACCGCTTCGGAGCCAGCCAGTACAACACGGCGCCGGCCAGCAGCGCCGCGCCGCCGGCGCGCAGTTGAGCGGGAGTAGCGCCCGCAAGAATTCCCAGCGCCACAATGGCAGCGACGACCGGAATGACGGGACCAAGCGGAACCGTGAATCGCGGCGGCGCCACCACGTCGAGTGGATCATTGACATGCGTGCCCACCTGGGCCGCGATAGCCCGATCGCGTTTACGCAACACCAGCGTCGACATGCAGACGGCGAGATACATCACCAGCCGCGCAATCGCACTGACGGCGGCCAGCGTCACAAACGATCCCGACAAGGCCAGCACCAGCGCCACACCGGCCCCGAACAGGATGGCGTTCGAGGGCGTTCGATAGTCCGCGTGGACCTTGCCGAACCAGCGCGGCAGGTCGCCGTTCTCGGCCAGCGCGAAGATCGTGCGCGACCCGTTGAGCAGCTGCCCCATGTTGTTGCCGGTCATCGACACGACCGAGCCGATCGAGATCATCGCCGCGCCCCACGCGCCGAGGAACAGGCCGGCGCCGTCGGCCAGCGGCGTTCGCGTGGCGGCCACATCGGTCAACACGCCGGTGGCGACGAGCGACGTGAGCGACATCACCACCGACACCGTGATGAGGCAGGCGACGAACGCGAACGGCACATCCTTGCGAGGGTTGGCGGCTTCTCCGGCCAGCACGCCGGTCACTTCGTATCCGCCATAGGCAAAGATCAGCAGGATCGCCACAGCGGAGATCTGCTCCTGGCTCACCGGCGGCATGGCGGTGAAGCGTGCCGGGTCAATGAACCAGATGCCGCCGATGATGAAAATCGCCAGCGGCAGCAGCTTGCCGACGGTCAGGACGTTCACGAACCACGATGACTGCCTGATGCCCCGGAGGTTGATCCACATCAGCACCAGCGTTAATGCGGTAATCGTGGCGGCGCGCGGCAGGCCGGCCGCCAGCGACGGCCAGTAGAACGCCAGCGCCAGCGTCAGGCCGTTGACCACCGATGCGTGGCTGGTGACGCGCGCAAACCACATCATCCAGCCGACCTCGAAGCCGACGAATCGCCCGAACGCGGCACGCGCCGGCAGGTATGGACCGCCGGTGGTGTCGAAACGGCTGCCCACTTCGGCAAAGCACAACGCGATCGACAGCGACAACAGGCCGACCGCCATGAAGGCCGCCGGGCCCCATGGGCCGACCTGCTTGGCGACATCAGCCGGCAGCAGGAAGATAGCGCTGCCGATCACCTGGTTGACGCCAATCGCCGTCAGGTCCCACTTGCCAAGCGCGCGCCGTAATCCGGTGGGGTCAGACGCTCCGGCCATCCGCCTCTTTCCTTCCGGTGATCAATGCCTTGACTCGGGCCGCAAGCGTATCGGCGGTGAATGACTTCATCAGCAGGTTGGTGGCGCCGGCGGGATCGAGGCCGGCGCCGGCGCATTCGGGATACCCTGAGATGAAGAGGATCTTCAGCCCGCGCCGCACCGATCGGTCGTCCTCGGCCAGCAGGATCGTGCCTTCGCCCTTCACGGTCACGCCGCTCGACGGCGTCGGCACCGGCATCGGCGCGGCCGACGGATCGGCGTGTCGCGGGAAGTACACCATGACGGTGGTGCCCTGGTTCGGCGCGCGCTCGACCAGGATGTGGCCGCTGCTCTGCCGCACAATCGCGTGGGCCATCGACAAGCCGCGGCCGGTTCCCTGGGCGCTCTCCTTGGTGGTGACAAACGGCTCGAACAACCGCTCCCTGATCTCGCGCGACATACCAGCGCCGGAATCGCGGCGGGACAGCAGCACATGCGGGCCGGGGATGACGTCGGCCTGCTCGGTGCCGAGCTCGACGTTGGCGGTCTCGATGGTGAGCGTTCCGCCTTTCGGCATAAGGTCACGAGCGTTCACCACCAGATTCATCAGCACCTGGCCGATCTGCTGACTGTCGGCGCTGATCAGGGCCAGTTCGGGATCGAGCGAGCACTCGAGCTTGATCTCAGGCCCGATCAAGCGGCGCACCAGATCCTCCATGTGCGCGACCACGTTGTTGACGTCGACCGAGTGCGAGATCGACGCCTGCCGTCGGCTGAAGGCGAGCAGACGCTGCGTCAGCGCGGAGGCGCGATCCGCGGCGCGCCGGACTTCGACCGCGGCCGAGTGGACACTGCTGTGGACACTGCTGTCGGGCGGTGCTTCTTCGATCAGCGCATCGCTGTAGCCGAGCAGCGCGGTGATGATGTTGTTGACGTCGTGCGCGATGCCGGTCGCCAGCCGGCCGACGGCCTCCATCTTCTGCGCCTGCCGCAGCTCGTTCTCGAGCCGGTGGTGCTCGCTCAGGTTGCGGCCAATGGCGGCGACGCCGACCACCTGCCCGCCGCCGATCAGCGCGCGGACGTGCACTTCGACGGGCACGCGATTGCCCCGGCGCGGCACCATCTCCGAGCGCAGGGTGCGCGGCGAGCTCTCCGGCCCCTCTCTGATGATGTCGGCGACCGCATCCATATAGTCCGCGCCGAAGATCCAGCCGGCATCCAGCATCCGGATCTCTTCGCGAAGGTAGCCGAGCGCTTCTTCGCCGCTGCGATTGATGGTCGACACGCGACCGCGGCGATCGTGGACGACCAGGATTTCGCTGGAACGGTCGAACAGCTCGTCGAAGCGCGCCTTGCGCGCCGTGTCGCGCGCCAGCTGGCGGCGAATCGTCTCCTCCTGCGCGCGGGTGCGCCGGTAGAGCACCGCCGCAACGCCGAACGAGGCGGCGGCGAGCACGGCACACAGCCAGATCCGCCAGGGTGCGTTGACAAGCTCGTTCACAGACACGGCAGAGCGCGGACCGGCCCGTCGACTCGCCGCGCGAAGGTGTTCGCTCGACTCGCTCAGGACGATGCCGGTTGTATCATGAAACCGCGATGGCGACTACCTCTCCGCGGGGGCTGCGCACCACCTTACCGGCGCGGGTTTACACCGATCCGTCGTGGTTCGCGCTCGAAATGGAGCGCGTCTTCGCGCGGATGTGGGTGGCGGTCGGCCGAGCCGATGCGTTGCGCGGCGCCGGCGCGTTCATCCGTCGAGATCTCGCCGGCGCCAGCGTGCTGATCGTCAATGGTAGTGACGGCGTGATTCGCGCGTTCCACAACGTGTGCCGCCACCGCGGCACGCAGTTGTGCTCGGCACATGACGGCGCGTTCCGAGGCAGCATCCAGTGTCCGTATCACGCGTGGACCTACGGCCTGGACGGTCAGTTGCTGGCGGCGCCGCAAATGGATGAAGTCGACGGCTTCGATCGATCGGAGCATCCACTCCGGCCGATGGCATGCGCGGTCTGGGACGGACACGTTTTCATCAATCTGGGCGACGCGCCCGAGCCGCTGGCCAGCCAGCTTGGCGATCTGCCGGCGCGATTCGCTCCGTGGCGCATGCAGGATCTCAGCCTCGCCAAGCGCATCGAGTACGACATCGCCACCAACTGGAAGCTGGTGGTGCAGAACTACAACGAGTGCCTGCACTGCCCAGTGATTCATCCGCTGCTGAACCAGATGCACCATTACCTCGGCGCCGCCAACGTCCCGTCGACCGGGACCTACTGCGGCGGTGCCATGGGGTTCAAGGATGGCGTGGAGACGCTCAGCACCGACGGCAAGCGCCGCCGGGCGTTTCTGCCGGGCCTGTCTGCGGCAGACCGCGCGCTGGTCAACTACTTCGCGATCTATCCGAACTTCCTGTTGACGCTGCATCCCGACTACATGATGACGATCACCATCTGGCCGGTCGATCCGGGCCGGACTCGACTGATCGCCGAGTGGCATTTTCATCCCGCCGAGATGGCGAAGCCCGATTTCGTGTGCGCGGACGCGATTGAATTCTGGGATCGCACCAATCGCGAAGACTGGGCGATCTCGGAGCAGTCATACCAGGGCATCAGCTCGCGCGGCTACCAGCCGGGGCCATACTCAGAGCGCGAAACGCAATTGTGGGAGTTCGATCAGTTCGTGCTTGCTCGAATGCGCCACGGGGACGCTGAAACACCGCGCTGACTACTTGTTCAGCCAGTCGGCGTAGAGCTCGGGGCGTCGATGCCTCATGAACAGCTTCCGCGCATGGCTGGCACTGAGCTTCGAATAATCAATGTCGGCGTAGAGAATGTCGTCCTCGCTGAGCGGCGCGCGAGCCAGCACCTCTCCGTCGGGGCCGCAGACAAACGACTCTCCCGCGAAGTTCAGGCCGTCTTCCTGCCCAACGCGATTGCAGAGCGCGGTGAAGTAGCCGTTCTGGAAGGCGGCGACCCGCATTTCCGCTTCGTAGAGTCCCTCCGGCCATTCGCCAACGGCGCCCGCCTGCGGCACGATCACCAGGTCGGCGCCGTTTACCGCCAGCGCGCGCATGAACTCGGGATAGTGGCGGTCGTAGCAGATCGACACGCCAATCCTGCCGGCCTTCGTGCTGTACACCGGCGCACCCTTGTCGCCGGGCGTGTAGTAACCCTGCTCGTGGAAACACGGGTACTCGGTGATGTGAATCATCCGGGTCACGCCGAGGAGCGTGCCGTCGGCGTCGATCACCGGCGAGCTGTCGTAGGTGTGATGCCCTTCCCGTTCGTACAGGTTGATCACCGTGACCATGCCGAGCTCTTTCGCCTTCTTCTGAAAGGCCGTGACGGTCGGCCCGTCGATCGGCTCGGCGAGATCCCGGCAGCCCCTCTCAGCCGGACGCTGCGGGTAGAACCACTCGAACGCCAGCTCCGCGAAGCAGGCAAGCCCGGCGCCGCCGCGGGCGGCGGTTTCGAGTGCCGCCAGCCCGCGCGCGACGTTGGCGTTCTTGTCCCTGGTTGCGTGTTGCTGGATAAGTGCAATCTTCATTGGTCGCTCGCAGGTGCAAGTCTCCGGGCGCTGGCGGAAAGATTATGTCCCGCCGGAGGGCCCAGGGCTTGGAAGTACAATCGGGTCATGCCTGGTACAACTCGTCTGTTCGGTCTGGTGCTGATTGTTCTTGGTGTCGCCAGCTATACCTTCACGGGCCGTTCGAGCCTGACCGCCATGATTCCCGCGTTCTTCGGCGCGGCGCTGGTGGTTTGCGCGATGGTCGCCCGCAGTGAATCGGCGCGGAAGCACGCGATGCATGCGGCGGTGGCAATCGGCCTGCTCGGCGGGCTTGCGGCGCTGGGACGCGGCCTGCCGGCCGCGATCGGCGGTGACGTCATGCGGCCGGCGGTGCTCTCTCAACTGGTGATGGGCGTGCTGCTGCTGATCTACGTCGCGCTCGGCGTCCAGTCGTTCATCGCGGCAAGAAAGGCCAGACTGGGTCGATAGCGGGTCCGCGGTCGCCTCCGGCTTCAGCCGGACGGTCACGGCAGCGCGGTCTTCCTGGCCGGGTTGAAGAACGGCGTCGGCACCACGGTGGCGGCCGCGCGATGGCGTACCGCTTCCACCGTCATTTCCATTTCGACCCTGGTGCCGACCGCATAGTGCGGCGCATCGACGGTTGCCAGCGCAATCATCTTCTTCAGCGTCGTCGACCAGGTCGTGGACGTGGCGCGGCCGATCTGCGTGCGGCCTTTGTAGACGGGCACCGCGACGCGAGACGTTCCGGCCGGCGCCGTCGGCGGCAGGCCCACGGCTTCGTAGAGCTTCTCCACTTCCGTCCAGTCGAGCTCCAGGCCGACAATCTGCCGCGCGATGCCGCGCTTCACTTCCTCCCTGAGTGCGGCGCGGCCGACAAACGGTCCCTTCTTCAGATCCACCAACCTGCCGAGGCCGAGCTCGTAGGGCGAATACTTCTGCGCTTCGATCAGCGCCTTGCGGCTGCTGTGAAAATCCACGTCGATCAGCAACAGGCCCGCTTCAATGCGCGCGATGTCGAGCGCCAGCATGCCGACCGGATGCAGATCGAACGCGTGGCCGGCCGACGCGAATGCGTCCCACACTGTGACTGCCGCGTCCCACGGCATCCAGATCTCGTAGCCAAGGTCTCCGGTGTATCCGGTTCGCGACACGTCCACGGGCACCCCGGCAATGTGCCCGCTGGTCGCCCGGAAGTACTTCAACGACGACAGATCCGCGTCGCAGACCCGTGCCAGCAGCCGCGCGGCGGTCGGCCCCTGCAGCGCCAGCGCGGCCATGGTCTCGGAGATGTCTTCGACGTGGACGTTCAAGCCTGATGCGTTCTCCGTGAACCAGCGCAGGTTGGGATCCGCGGCGGTCCAGCGGAACACCTGTTCCGCCACGCGCGTCACCGTGCCGTCGTCGATCACCTTGCCGTCGTCGTCGCACCACGGCGTGTAGTAGACCTGTCCGGCCGACATGCGCGAGGCGTCACGCGTGATCACGCGGTTGACCAGGCGCAGCGCATCAGGGCCGGAAAGGCGGTACTTGTAGAGCGGTGAAATGTCGATCAGGCCGCAGGCGTTCCGGAGCGCGTTGTACTCGTGTTCGTGATGGGTTTCGTAGGCGCTGACCGCGTAGTAGCCCGCCCAGTCGCGATAGTTGAGGCTCTCGCACAGCTCGAGCGTGCGCGCGTGGAAGGCGGAACCAACAGGCACGGGGAGAATGTTACAGCGGGCTGCGGGCTGCCGGCTACCGGCTACGGGCTGCGGGCTGCGGGCTTGAGAGATAATTCAGGCGGTGAAGTATGACGCCATCGTCATCGGAGGCGGGCACAACGGGCTGACTTGTGCCGCCTACCTCGCTCGAGCGGGGCGCAAGGTCCTGGTCCTCGAGCGGCGTCACGTGCTCGGCGGCGCCGCCGTCACCGAAGAGGTCTTCCCCGGCTTCAAGTTCTCGGTCTGCTCCTATGTCGTCTCGCTGCTGAGGCCCGAGATCATCCGCGAGCTCGACCTGCCGCGCCACGGCATGGAGCTGCTGCCGCTCGACGGCACCATGACGCCGATGCCGAACGGCGACTACCTCTGGCGCGTCAACGACCACTACAAGACCCGCCGCGAGATCGCGCGCCACTCGCGGCTCGACGCCGAAGCCTACGATGAGTACGGCAAGGCGATGGTCGAGATGGGGCGCTTCGCGAAACCCATCCTGAGCATGCTGCCGCCCGACCCGACGTCGCTCGAGCCGCGGGGTCTGCTGGAGCTGCTGTCGATCGGCAAGCGCTTCCGCGGCATGCGCTTCCACGATCGCCTGAACCAGGTGCAGCTGTTGACCATGAGCGCGGTCGACTTTCTCGATCAGTGGTTCGAGACCGACGTGCTCAAGGCGACGATGGCCGCCTCGGGAATCATCGGCACCTTTCTCGGCGTCCGTTCGCCGGGCACGGCCTACGTGCTGCTCCACCACTACATGGGCGAAATCGACGGCGCCTTCCGTTCGTGGGGCCTGTCGCGCGGCGGCACCGGTGCAGTGTCGAATGCGATAGCCGCCGCGGCCCGCCAGCACGGCGTTGAGATTCGCACCGAAGCTCCGGTGGCGCGAATCCTGACGAAGAACGGGCGCGCGACCGGCGTGGTACTCGACAACGGCGACGAGATCGCCGCCAGCGTGGTGGTGTCCAGCGTCGATCCGAACCTGACGTTCCTGAGGTTCATCGACGAACGCGAGCTGCCGCCGGACTTCGTCGAGGGGGTACGGCGCTACAAGTTCCGCGGTTCATCCGGCAAGGTGAACCTCGCACTCGATGCACTGCCCAACTTCACGTGTCTCCCTGGCCCCGGACCGCACCTGCGCGGCGCGATTTCGATTTCGCCGAGCATCGACTACCTGGAGCGCGCCTACGACGAGGCGAAGTACGGGCAGTTTTCTCGACGGCCGTACATCGACATGGTCATCCCGTCGCTGACGGACCCTTCCGTTGCGCCGCCGGGCAAGCACGTGATGTCCTGCTTCGTGCAATACGCGCCCTATCACCTCAGTGATCAGGGATCAGGGATCGGGGATCAGGGGAATGCCGCCAACTGGGACCGCCAGCGTGATGCGTTTGGTGACGCCGTCGTCGACACCATCGCCGAGTATGCGCCGAGCATCAAGGACATCATCCTGCACCGCCAGGTGCTGACGCCGGTGGACATCGAGCGCGACTTCGGGCTGACGGAAGGCAACATCTTCCAGGGGGAGCTCACGCTCGAGCAGTTGTTCTTCCTGCGGCCGGTTCCCGGCTGGGCGCAGTACACCACTCCGATCGATCGCCTCTACATGTGCGGCTCAGCCACGCATCCGGGCGGCGGCATCATGGGCGCGCCCGGAAAGAACGCAGCCGAGCGCATCCTGAGGACGTCAACGTGACGTCGGCCACGTACGGCGCGATTGTCATTGGCGGCGGCATCAACGGCCTGGTCTGCGCAACCATGCTTGCCAAATCGGGCGTGCGCACGGTGCTGCTCGAGCAGCGCGCCAACGTGGGCGGATGCGCGGCGGAAGACCAGATTGCCGAGGGCTTCCGCGTACCGGTCCTGGCGCACGCCGCCGGGCCGGTCCGGCGCGATGTCGTGGAGGACCTGCAGCTGTATCTCCACGGCCTGGCGTTCACCGCTTCGCCGATGCACGTGAGCGCGCTGTCACCGGACGGGCGGCCGCTGATGATCTACGACGATCCGCGCGCGACGGCCGAAGGGCTTCGCGGCTGGTCCACGAAGGACGCGGCACGGTGGGGGCCGTTCCAGCTGACGCTGCAGCGGCTCGGCGCGCTGATTGGATCGCTGTTCATCAATACGCCGCCGTCGGTCGATGCGCCGTCGGCACGCGATGTGTTCGCGTTGATGCGCACCCTCGGCGACTTCCGATCGCTGCCCAAGGACGATCAGTGGCGGCTGTTGCGCTGGGGGCCGATGGCGGTCGCGGACCTGGTCGCCGAATCAATCGACACCGAGTTGCTGCGCGCCACGGTCGCCGCCGACGGCATTTTCGGGGCGATGCTGGGACCATGGTCGGCGGGCAGCGGGCTGCAGTTGCTGTTGGCGTCGGCGAACCGCTCACTGGCGTGGCCGGCAGGCCGCGGCGTCGCCGGCGGACCGATTGCGCTGGCGCGGGCGCTCGAATCGGCAGCGGTGCGGTTCGGCGTCGAAGTGCGCACCAACTGCCGGGTGGCGCGCGTGGACGTGGAGGACGATCGCGCGGCTGGCGTGACACTCGCCGGCGGCGAGCGTCTCGAGGCCCGCGCCGTGGTATCCGGTGTCGATCCGAAACGCACGTTCCTGACGCTGTGCGACGCCGAATATCTGCCACCTGAGTTCCTGTGGCGCATGAAGCACTACCGCTCGCGCGGCACGCTTGCGAAGGTGAACCTCGCGCTGTCGGCGCTCCCCTCCTTCACCGGCGCCACGCGCGGCATGCTCGCCGGGCGCGTGAGACTTGCGCCAGACATCGACTACCTGGAACGCGCGTTCGATCACGCCAAGTACGGACGCTATTCGACGGAGCCCTGGATCGAGTTCACGATTCCGTCCATCAATGACCCGGCGCTGGCACCGCCGGGGGCCCACGTGTTGTCGGCCTATGCGCAGTTTGCGCCATACGCGCTGCGCGATCAGCACTGGGACACCGCTCGAGATGCGTTCGGCGACATCGTCGTCAAGACGCTCTCGCAGTACGCGCCCGACCTGCCGTCGTTGATCGTCGAACGGCAAACGCTGACGCCGCTGGATCTGGAGCGGGGGTGGGGGTTGACGGGCGGCCACATTTTCCACGGCGAACTGTCGCTCGATCAGTTCTTCACCATGCGGCCGTTGCTGGGCTTCGGCCAATACCGAACGCCGCTGCAGGGGCTGTTTCTCTGCGGTTCCGGAACGCACCCCGGCACGGGACTGACCGGGGGATCGGGCATGAACGCGGCCCGCAGAATTGCACGCGTCCTGACGTAGTCCAAAGATAAACGCCACACCCGAATCGACGGTAGTAACGTCTAACAGGTCGGTCTGCTTCAAAGGGGTCTCGCGATGCGTTTGCCTGGGCTTCTGCTTATCCTGCTCGTTGTCAGCACTCCGGTGTTCGCGCAAGGCGGCGGCCCGCAGGAACGGCCGGGCGCCGGCGCGGCTGGCCGCGGACAGCGCCCGCAGCGCGCGCAGCCGCCGCGGGTGGAGGCGCCCCGTGGCACGTCGATCATGCGCGGCCAGATTGTCGCCGCCGACAACGGCGCGCCGATTCGCCGCGCGCAGGTGCGCATTGCGGCACCGGACGCGCGCGAGAGCCGGGTGGCCACCACCGATGCGCAGGGGCGCTTCGAGTTCAAGGAGCTGCCCGCCGGGCGCTATTCGATCACCGGCAGCAAGGCAGGATTCGTGACGCTGCAGTACGGACAGCGTCGCCCCTCGGAGTCGGGCACGCCGATCGAGCTGGGCGACGGCCAGACGCTCGAGAAGATCGCGATCGCGCTGCCCCGCGGCAGCGTGCTCGGCGGACGCATCACCGACGAGTACGGCGAGCCGGTCGCCAACGCCGCGGTGATTGCCTGGCGATACGCCTACGCTGGTGGCGCGCGGCGCCTGACGCCCGCCGGGCAGAACTCCCGCGATTCCACCGACGATCAGGGACAGTACCGGCTGTTCGGCCTCCCTCCCGGCGAGTACTACGTGAGCGCGTCGCTGCGCAGCGGCCCGGAAGTCACCGACACGTTGGGGGAAGTGTCCGGCTACGCGTCCACCTACTATCCCGGCACGTCGAACGTCGCCGAGGCGGCGCGTGTCACGCTGGCCGTTTCGCAGGAAAACACCAGCGTAAATTTCGGCCTGACGGTGACGCGGCTGGTGCGCGTCAGCGGCTTGGTGTTGATGTCCGACGGCGCGCCGGCCAACAACGGCACGGTGATGCTGGTGCCTGTCGCCGCCACCGGCCGTCCCGGCGTGGCCATGCAACAGGGCGGCGCGGGCAACCGCATCGAGCCGGGCGGCGGATTTCGCATGGCCAACGTGGCGCCTGGGCGCTACCAGGTACAGGCGCGCACCGGCGGCGCACGCGACGTCGAGTTCTCGAAGATGGAACTGACCGTCGGCAACGAGGATGTGGCTGGCTTGACCATGGTCACGGCGCCGGGAGCGGTCGTCACCGGCACGATCATCAGCGACACCGGCGAGCCGTTCGACTTCAAGCCGCAACAGATTCAGATCGGCGCGCGGCTCGCCTCGGCCGAGACCTCCGCCCCGGGCGCAATGCAGGCCACCCGGCCGGGCGATGACTGGTCGTTCGCAGTGCGCAACATCACCGAGCCGGTGTTGATTCGCGTGACGACCACGCCGCCGGGATGGACGCTGAAGTCGGTCTCCGCATCGGGACAGGACATCACCGATACGCCCATGGAGTTCCCGCAGGGCCAGGCGATCACCGGCCTGCAGATCGTGCTGACCAAGAAGGTCAGCAGCCTCTCTGGACTGGTGACCGATGCCAACGGCAACCCGGTGCTCGACGCCACCGTCGTGGCATTCCCGGGCGACGAGAAATTGTGGACGTCTCAGTCGCGATTCATCAAGGCCTCACGGCCCGACCAGGAAGGCCGCTATCGCATCAACGCACTGCCGGGTGGCGATTACCTGATCGTTGCCCTCCAAAGCCTCGAGGACGGACAGGCCGGCGATCCGGATTTCCTTGCGGCCATCAAGGCGCTCGGCACGGAAGTGGCCATTGCCGACGGGGAATCGAAGGCGATTGACGCTAAACTCTCCGTCGTCAAGTGAGGGTCCACGATGAGCATGCGCTGCAAGAACTGCGCTAGGTCGTTTCCGACAAGTCAGCCGTTCGATCTGTTCGAGCTACGCCGCCACCGCTACGTCCCGAACACCGCCTAGCGACTGACCTGTTCGGATGCGATCGAAACGGCGCCCTGTTCTGCTCGCGAAAGTGCCTCAGCGACTACTTGACGGCGAGCGACAAGGCCGGCTTGTTCGATCTCGGCGTCATGAGAAAGAAGCTCGATGGCCAAGGACCCGGATCAAAAATAATCGGCGTGCCAATAGACCACTTCCGCCGCGGCCAACGGCGGCAGCGGCAGCATGCGATCGCGCAGCGGCCGGATCATCAACACCGATTGCGTGGGCGTAATCGCGGCGACCTTCAGCTGCGGCGGGATGAGTGCTTTCGGCCACCAGCCTTTGATCTCCGGCAGCCGCTCGCCCGGGTGGCGCGCCAGCATCACCTGGAGCATGGCGCCGAGCCGCGCGCCCGACGGATCGCGATCGCCGGCTTCTTCGATCATCCATCGGCCAGCTTCTTCCGTGCATACCAGGTAGGCGACCGCCTGGTGGCCCTCTTCGACGACCAGGAACTCGGTGGTGCGCAGGCCTGAGGGCGCAAGGCCCGAGTGGAGCCGCTGGCGCGTGATGTTGAAGCGGATGAAATCCTCGTTGCGATCCAGGACCAGTCGCGCGTTCTTGCCGCGCGCCGCGCTCATCTCGGCAATCGCCGGCAGGTCCCGGTCGTCGCCGCTTCGCACCAGCATCGCCGGCGCCCCGCCGCGTTTCTGATCGACCTCGATGGTGGATTCGACCAGCGGCACCGGCACGAAGTCGAGCTGCTCGTAGAAGGCCGGCGCAATCTCCGAGAACAGCATCGCGAACTCCTGTCCCTCGGTCACGGCGGTGTCGAGCAGGCGCGTCAGCAGCTCGCGCGCGCAGCCACGGCCGCGGTGCGCCGGCGGCGTGAACACGGCGCCGATGCCGAGCACCCGGCGAATGCGACCATCGAACCGCACCGACAGGTCGTAGCGCTTGGCGCTGCACATGACGTGGGGGCCGTCCACGAGCGCGACCCGGTCGAGGTGCTGCTGTCCCCACGGGGTCTTCAGCTGCGCCACCCAGGCTTTCGCGTAGTTGTCGCGGGATAGCCCGTCACCCCAGAGTGGATGGGTGTCGCTCAGGACTTGTTCGAGGACGGCACCGGCGGTCGGGACAACCTGGAATGGCATGTTTAAACGATCGGCGGGTGGATCGGGTCGAAGTAGATAGCACCCCCCGTTGCGAAGCTACCCGGGGGAACAGGTAGAGGTTACCGCATGTCGATCCGACTCATTGCCCTTGTCGCACTGCTGGCGCTGCACGCCGCCCTTTCCCCACACCTGCGCGCAACGTCAGGGCCCTCCGACCACGGCGAGATCCTGCATGTCCTCAACCGGCTCAGTTACGGGCCGCGTCCGGGCGACGTGGAACGCGTCAGCGCAATGGGAGTGCAGCGATGGATCGAGGCGCAGTTGACGCCGGCGAAGATCGACAACGCGGCGCTCGAGCGCAAGCTCACGCGCCTTGAAACCCTGGCGCTCGATGCTCGTACCCTCCAGCGCGACTACTTGGGTCCGGCCATGGCTGAGCGGCGACGGCGCCAGGCTGCGGAGGGCACAGGCGGCGCGCCCAGGTCCCCTGAAGGCACAGACAACGCCGATTCGGACATGCGCGGGCGGACACCGGCCTCAGCAGCCCAGCGGAAGAGTCGCCAGGTGCTGGCCGATCTCGAGGAAGCCAAGCTGCTGCGCGCTGTCTACAGCGAGCGGCAGCTCGAGGAGATCCTCGTCGACTTCTGGTTCAACCACTTCAACGTCAACGCCGGCAAGGGCGCCACGCGCAACTACGTCGGCGACTACGAGCGTGAGGCAATTCGTCCGCACGTGCTCGGCCGGTTCCGCGACATGCTCGGCGCGACCGCCAAACACCCCGCGATGCTCTTCTACCTGGATAACTGGCTGTCCAGCACGCCAGGCGCGCCCGGCGCACGCAGTTCGGGCCTGAACGAGAACTATGCGCGAGAGCTGCTCGAACTGCACACCCTCGGCGTCGACGGCGGCTATGCGCAACAGGACATCGTGAACGTCGCCAAGGCGTTCACCGGGTGGACGCTGCAGCCGCGGCAGGGATCCGGATTCATCTTTGCCGCGAACCGCCATGAGCGGGGCGCCAAGGTGGTGCTCGGTCACACCCTCAGGGCGGGCGGCGTGGATGACGGCGAGCAGGTGCTGGATATCGTGGCGGCGCATCCGTCAACCGCCCGTCACCTTGCCACCAAGCTCGCCATCCGATTCGTCAGCGACACGCCGCCGGCCGGGCTGATCGATCGGGCGGCGGCGAAGTTCACCGCCACCTCAGGGGATCTTCGCGAAGTCGTCAAGCTGATCGTCACGTCGCCGGAGTTCATGGCCGCCGACGCGTCTCGCGCCAAGGTCAAGACGCCGCTCGAGTACGTGGCGAGCGCCTTGCGCGCGACCGGTGCCGACATTCGCAACGCCGTGCCGCTGGCCCGTGCGCTACGAGACATGGGCATGCCGCTCTACTTGTGCCAGCCGCCGACCGGTTACGACGAAACGGCGGCGACGTGGGTCAACGCCGGCGCGCTGGTGAGCCGCATGAACTTTGCGGTCGATCTGTCGAAGAACGCGGTGCGCGGCGTGCGCGTGCCGCTCACCGAGGAGCAGACTCTGGCGATGAAGATTGGCGCGCCTGAGTTCCAGCGGCAGTAAGGCCTCGGAGAACCGGGGCCACAGCAGGCACAGAAAGATTTGAGGCATCTCATGTCACAGCGCCATCACGCACCCCACCAACACGCCCACGAGCCGGAGTGCGCATCGCGGCGCATCTTCCTGCGGCAGGGTGGCATGGCGCTGCTGTCACTGGGCGTCGCGCCCGGCTTCGTGTCGCGCATCGCCGCGGAATCGGCCGAACGCCGCAAGCTGCTGATCGTCGTCTTTCAGCGCGGAGCCGTTGACGGTCTCAACATGGTGGTGCCGTTCGGCGATGCCGACTACTACGGCTCGCGGCCAACGATCGCGATTAGGAAGCCGGGATCGTCCGACGGCGCCATCAATCTGGACGGCTTCTTCGGCCTGCACCCGCGCATGTCTCCGCTCATGCCGTTGTGGGACAACAAGTCGCTGGCGGTCGTCCACGCGTCGGGCTCGCACGACACCACCCGCTCCCACTTCGACGCGCAGGACTACATGGAGTCGGCGACACCAGGCATCAAGAGCACGCGCGACGGATGGCTCAACAGATATCTTCAGGGATCAGGGATCGGCGAGCAGGGATCGGGGAATCCGCTGCGCGGAATTTCGCTCACCACCCAGATGCCGCGATCGCTCCAGGGTGCGGCGCCGGTGCTGGCCATCGGGCGGGCGTCGGAGTTCACCGTCGCCGACATGAGCGCGCGCACCTCGTTCGAGGAGCTCTACGCGGCGGCACAACAGGACCAGGCGCTCAAGTCGACGGCGAACGACGCGTTCGATGCCATGAAGACGCTCGCCAGGAAGACGGCCGGCGTGTATCGCGCCGAGAACAATGCGGTGTATCCACGCTCCCCGTTCGGCCAGGCCCTGCAGGAGATTGCGCGGCTCGCGAAGTCGGACGTCGGCCTCGAGGTCGCCTTCGCGGAGAGCACCAATTGGGATCACCACGTGAACGAAGGCGCGGCGAGCGGACAAATTGCCAATCGCCTCGACGATTTTGCCCGCGGCATTGCCGCCCTCGCGCAAGACCTCGGCGACCGAATGGCCGATACCGTCGTCCTGACCATGTCGGAGTTTGGCCGGGCGGTGGCGGAGAACGGCAGCCGTGGGACCGATCACGGGCATGGCAACGCCATGTTCGTGATCGGCGGGGACGTACGGGGCGGGCGGGTCTACGGCAAGTGGCCCGGGCTCGCCGTCAACGATCGATTCGAAGGGCGCGATCTCGCCATCACCACGGACTTCCGGGACGTCTTCGCCGAAGTGGTGATGCACCTGGGCGCGGATCGCCGCACGCTTGCGACCGTGCTGCCCGCCTACGCGGCCGACTCCGCCAGGTTCAAGGGACTGCTGCGCCGCTAGTGCATGTCCGGAGACTGGTAACGCCGGACGAGGTCCCGGCGAGCAATTCCAGCCTTTTTGTCCTGGCGCGCCCCGCATATAATTCCGCCCTTCGAGGTGCGTATGCGTTGGACTTCCGTCGTGCAAGTTTCCGTGGTGGCCTGTGCGGCTGCCGCGACGTTCGCGCTGGTCTCCAGTCCGAAGGTTGAAGGACAGGCTCGCGCGGGCGCGATTCCCCGGTTGAACGGCAAGCCCGATCTCAACGGTTTGTGGCAGGCGATCAATACCGCCAACTACGACATTCAGGCGCACTCCGCCAAGCCGGCGCTGGCCATGCGGCCCGGACCGGTGGTGCCGGTGCCCGCGAAGGAAGTGGTCGCGTTTGGGGCGGTTGGCGCCGTGCCGAGCGGCGCCGGCGTGGTTGAAGGCGACGAGCTGCCGTACACGCCTGAAGGACTCGCGAAGAAACAGCAGAACCAGGCCAACTGGCTGACGCGCGATCCGGAGATCAAGTGCTACCTGCCGGGCGTGCCGCGCGCGACCTACATGCCGTTCCCTTTCCAGATCGTGCAGAGCAGCGCGGCGACGTTCGTCGCCTATGAGTACGCCGGCGCGGTGCGGCATATCTATCCCAAGGACCCGGGCCCGGCGCAGATCGACAGCTGGATGGGCCTGTCGCACAGCACATGGGAAGGCGACACGTTCGTCGTCCACAGCTCGGGCTTCAACGATCAGTCGTGGTTCGATCGCGCCGGCAACCATCACTCCGAGAAGATGAAGGTCACCGAGCGGTTCACGATGACCGGCCCGGATCACATCAACTACGAGGCGACCATCGACGATCCCGGCACGTTCACCAGGCCGTGGAAGATGCGCATGCCGCTGTATCGCCGCGTCGAGCAGAACGCGCAGCTCGGGCAGTTCAAGTGCGTCGAGTTCGTCACCGAGCTGATGTACGGCCATCTGCGAAAGGAGCCGCTGAAATGAGGATCGGACTTACGCTGACCGGCGCGCTGCTGGCGCTGGTGTTCGTGAGCGTCAACGCCCAGGCACCCGCCTCCGCGCCGACACCCGCCGCGGCCGGAGCGGTGGCGGGGCAGGCCCGCGCGGCCACTCCGAAATCCGCGGCGGTTCCGCGGATGCCGGACGGACGGCCCGATCTCCAGGGCAACTGGACCAACGCCACCATCACGCCGCTCGAGCGGCTGAATCCGAAGCTGCCGCTGGTGATCAGCGAGGAAGCCGCGCGGGACGACGAGAACAAGACGCGGGCGGCGATCGAGCTTCGCGAGCAGAACAGCGATCCGAACCGCGCGGCGCCGCCGGTGGGCGGCGAACTGCGCAAGAGCCCGAACGCCGAGCCGACGTATCTCGAACGGTTGTGGCAGGGCGGCGCCGGCGTGGTCGGCGGCTACAATTCGTTCTGGATCGATCCGGGCGATCGCGTGCTCCGCGTCGACGGCCAGCCGCGTAGCTCGATGATCATCGATCCGCCGTCGGGCCGCGTTCCCGGCTACACCGACGCCGCCCGCACCCGCGTGGCGGCCGCCGCCGCGGTTCGCAAGCAGCAGGGCGGCGAGTTCGACCATCCCGAGCTGCGTCCGAACGCCGAGCGCTGCATCACCTCGTTCGGCAACAACGCCGGGCCGCCGATGCTGCCCAATTACTTCTACAACAACAGCTACACCATCGTGCAGAGCAAGGACGCCATCGTCATCCTGACGGAAATGGTGCACGACGCGCGCGTCGTCCGCATGACCGGCACCCATCCGCCGGCCAACACCCGCAAGTGGTTCGGCGACTCGATCGGCCGCTGGGACGGCGACACGCTGGTGATCGAAACGACGAACTTTGCGCCGACCCACGGCTTCCGCGGCGCGTGGGAGAACCTCAGGGTCACCGAGCGGCTGACGCGCCGGGATGCGCGCACCATCAACTACCGCTTTACCGTCGAGGATCCGACCACGTTCACCGCGCCGTTCACCGGCGAACTGGTGTTCAACGCCATGGCGCCGGGCGAGATGGTCTACGAGTACGCGTGCCACGAAGCCAACTACGGCCTGGAGGGCGTGATGAGCGGCGCCCGCGCGCAGGAGCGCGAGGCGGCCAAGAAGAAAACGCAGCAGTAGATGACCGGGCCACGGAGGCGCGGAGCCACGGAGCAGGCACCACCGCTCCGTGACTCCGTGACTCGGTGACGCCGGACGTGACAGGATTCGAACGTGACGGTTGAGTCCCTTCGTACTCCGGCAATCCTGATCGATCGCTCGACAGTTCGACACAACATTCAGTCGATGCAGTCGGCCGCCACGGCGGGCGGCGTCAGGCTGCGTCCGCACACCAAGACGCACAAGAGCCCGCTGATCGCGCGCTGGCAGATCGATTGCGGCGCGGTCGGCATCTGCTGCGCCAAGCTGGGCGAAGCCGAAGTGTTTGCCGATGCGGGCTTCCCCGATATTCGTCTGCCCTATCCGATCCATCCGTCGAACGCCGATCGCGTCATCGCCCTGCTGGATCGCACGCGGCTGTCGTTCATCGTCGATCACCCTGCGGTGGCGAAGCAGTGGTCGGAGGCGATGCGCCGGGCCGGCCGTGAGGTAGACGTCCTGATCAAAGTGGACGTCGGCTTCCATCGCTGCGGTATCGACCCTGATTCACGCGACGCGTTGAGCATCATTCATGGCCTCGCGGCACTGCCAGGGCTCCGCTTGCGCGGCCTGCTGTCGCATGCCGGCCAGACGTATCACGCCCAGTCGGACGATGAGCTGCAGACCATGGCACGCGCCGAAGCGCGGACCATGAGCGACCTGTCGGAGCGCTGCCGCAAGATGGGCGTGGCCATCGATGAAGTCAGCGCCGGTGCCACGCCGCCGGCACGCTATGCACTGCAGCAATCGGCATTCACCGAATACCGCCCTGGTAACTACGTCTACTTCGATCGCACGCAGGTTGCGCTGGGCGCGGCAGCGATGAACGATTGTGCGCTCAGCGTCCTGGCAACAGTCGTGAGCAAGCCGTCACGCGATCGCCTCATTCTCGACAGCGGCAGCAAGACGCTGACCAACGACGGCGCGCGCGGGTTCACGCCGGCGCCGGGGTTTGGCGCGATCGTGGGATTCGACAACCTGCTGATCGAGCGGTTGTCGGAAGAACACGCCACCGTGAAGGTGGCAGGGACCACGCCGCTGGAACCGGGCGATCGGGTTCGGATTGTTCCCAATCATTCGTGTGTCGTTTCCAATCTTGTCGATCAGGCTTGGATCGTGGACGGTGGCACGGTGGAGCCGCTGCCCATTGCCGCCCGCGGCCGCATTACCTGATATAAGATTTCCCCGTGGCACCCAAGACCGAATACGGCGAAGCGCTCGGCCTGGTGGAAACCCGCGGGCTGGTGGGCATGATTGAGGCCTCGGACGCGATGGTCAAGGCCGCCAACGTGATTTTCGTCGGCTGGCAGAAGGTCGATGCCGGCCTGGTCACGGCCATCGTCCGGGGCGATGTCGGATCGGTCAAGGCCGCCACTGATGCCGGCGCCGCCGCGGCACGACGCGTGGGCGAGCTGGTCGGCGTGCACGTCATTCCGCGCCCCGCCGAAGACCTCGAAAAGGTCTTCCCGATGATCAAGCCGAAGAGTTAGCCCTCACGGCTGCGACGCACCGCGCTTATCGGCCGACGCCCGGCCCTTCGCGCGTCGACGCATCGGCCGTTCGCGGGCGATGAGCTGACGCAGCTTGATGTCTTCACCCATCATCATCAGCGGCTGGGCGGCGTTGTCGAGGATGCTGAACAAATCGCCCGCGACCGTTCGCGCATAGATGTTGTCGCCGTCGATGAACAGGGTCACCGGTCCGCCGCCCTCGATAGCTTCGTAGAGCCGCGTCTTGAAGCGCGTGCGCAGCACCTGCAGGAGCTTGCGGATGCGCGCGACTGTGAATCCCTTGCGGCGCAGATCGGCCAGCACCATCAACTCGAGCAGCTCGATGGGCGAATAGCGCCGCTCCGTGAATCCGCCAGCCTCGGTCTTGTGTGATTCCACCGCCGGCGGAAAGAGGTTCCGCTTGGCCCACCATTGAAGCTGTCTGGCCGTCAGGCCGGTGAGCTGCGCGACTTCCCGTGAGCTGTACAGCTTCTTGAGCTTCATTTACCCGTCCCCGAACTCTTCGAGATGGGGCAGGCTGGCGGCGACGGCGTTTGCCATCGCCGCGCCGTCGAGGTCCTTCTGCGTCAGGCCGCCTTCATCGTGCGTGGTGTAGCGCAGAGTCACACGCCGGTAGTGGATCTCGATGTCGGGGTGATGAGCGGCGTCCTCGGCGCCCGGTACCAGCGCGCTCACGAACAACACCGCCCCGGGAAAATCCTGGAACGTGAACGACTTCGTGATCGCCTTGCCGTCCAGCGACCAGCCTTCGAGAGCCCCGAGGCTGTCGGCGATGTGATCGGGCGAGAGCAGTCCCATTGGGTGGATTCTATGACAGTCCGCCCACGTCGAGGACAGTCCGGCTACAGGCGGACGCCAAGTCGCGATGGATCGAGATCGGCCAGTGCCGGGTCGGCGGCGCAATCAAACACCAGCGCGCGGACCAGCTGCACGGTCAGCGGCGTCAACAGGACACCGTTGCGGTAGTGGGCCGTCGCATAGACCAGGCCGGGAATCACCCGCGAACGCCCGAGGATGGGCACGTCATCGGGGCCCTTCGGCCGCAAGCCCGTGCGCACGCTGCTGATTTCGGCGGCAGCCAGCCGTGGCACCAGCCCGGCGGCAACCTCGTGCAAGCGTTGCACTGCGTCGGCGGTGTGGGATTCATCGAAGCCCACATCCTCGACCGTGGACCCGACCAGCACTGATCCGTCGGGCCACGGCACGAGGTAGCCGTCAGGTCCCCACACCACGCGCTCGATCGCGCCGGCGTCGGCCTGCAGCTGAATCAGCTGGCCGCGGATCGGTGTCACGGGAATCGCATCGACGCCCTCGACCGTGATCTGCGACGACCAGCTGCCGGCAGCGAGCACCACTCGATCGGCGTCCAGCTTCAACTGAGGCGTGTGGACACCGACTCGGCCGTCATCGATCGGGACAATGCGAATCGCGCCGGTCTCCATCGTGAATCGCGCACCGAAGTTCTCCGCGGCCGCCGCCGCGGCCAGCGTGAGCGAGGTCACGCCGACGAAGCCGTGACTGGGTATCAGCAGCGCACCGAGCGCAGCAGGTGATGCAGCGGGTTCGTAGTTGGGAAACTGCGGCGGCTCGATCCAGCTACCGCCCACCCCGCGATCGGCGAGGAGCGATGCCAGCTCACCGAGCCTGGTGACATCCGCCGTGGAGAACGCCAGCTCGAAGGTGCCGTTCCGCCGATAGATCAGCGGGTGGTTGCTATCCCGGCGCAGTTGCGCGATGAACGGGTCGTAGAGGTCGAGGCTGCGCTTGCCCAGACCGCGCAGTAACGTGGAGCCGTGACCCTCGATGAACGGCGCCAGAATGCCGGCCGAGGCGCGCGTGGCGCCCTGGCCGGGCGCGCGCGTCTCGATCACATGGACGCTGGCGCCCGACCTGGCTAACTCATACGCGACGGTGCACCCGACGATGCCGGCGCCGACGACGATGACCGAGCGAGACTGCACGGCTGGACAGGCTGGCAGGCGAGCGGGCTCGCGACAGCTATTTCTCTGCGAAGCAGTAGAACAGGCCGTTGCCGCCGGTCTTGACGAGCGCCGGCTGGCTGCAGCCCGCGCTGGCGTGGACCGCGTTCCACGATGCGTTGGCGCCGCCGAGGCGGTCGTGGTGACCGACGATGGTGCGCTCGGAGTCGGCATTGCTCGTCCAGTTGTTGCAGGTCAGCGTCGCCGCGGCGCCGATCGGCAGGCGGCCATGCGAGTCGGAGCCGGTCAGGATGTCGTGCTGATTCGGCTGATCGCCGACGCCTTTGACCTCCGCGCCTTTCTCGTCGAGTGCCATGGGCTTGCGGATGTTGTTGCGATCGCGCTCGATGTCGCCGTGGAGATCGGCGACGTTGGCGGCAATCAGCACGCCCTTGGCGTTGTACCAGGGACCGCTGCCAATGCGGTCGCGCGCGTTGACCGGCAGCTGCCCGGCCGCGCCCGCGGCGCTCAGGTACGCGCGCCACGTCCGGCCGCCTGCACCCACGGCGGCGGCCAGCGACTGGCAATGCTTGTCGGCGCCGGCCAGGCCACCGAGGTTGCCGCCACTGCCCGAGCCGACGCTGGTGATGAAGAAGCCCATCGGTTGCGGCGGCGCCGGCTGGCCCTGCGCGCCCACTGCCAGACTCCCGACCATCGTCATCGTTGCCACGGCCAACAGGCCTGAGAGAATTCGCTTCATGTCGCTGTCCTCCAACTTGTCCTGCCCTCCAGAACAGGCTGAGTATAGGCAGGAAGCACCACCGCGAAAAAACCGACGCCAGCCATCGAAAAAAAGAGCCTTGGGCTGCCCATGGGCTCGACGGCTCCCGAAGCAAGTGTCTTAGAAACCGAGCGACAAGCCCACTTCGACGCGGCGCGGCGCCTGGGCCGACGTGGCGGTGCCAAAGAACGGCGACAGCTGGTTGCCGATGAACGCGTTGTAGTTCACGTTGTTGAACGCGTTCTGGACGTTGAGGAACACGTTCAACTGGTACTTCTGGTTGTTCGCCTCCATGACGACCATCTGCGGGCCGTCGCCGCCACCTGGGCCACCCATGCCGCCACCGCCGACGCGCTGATTCAGGGCTCGAGTGCCTGTCACGCTACTGGCCGGCCCACCTCCGGTTGGCGGGGGCATCGGCATGTTGGGGGGTCCTGAGCGCGCGCCGCCGAGACCGATCGACTTGCTCAGGCGGATGTTGGTGCTCCACTGTGCGGCGCCGCGTGCGCTGTTGCGGCCAACGCCCTCGGGACGGTCGTTGAACACCGTGTCGCCGTTGCCATCGAGACCGGTCGTGATGGTGTACGGCAGCGGTGACGAACCCTGCACGTTGAAGCCCAGGCGCACGCCGTTGGCGAGGGGCGCATTGAAGTTGAGAAAGATGCGATGGCGCATGTCCTGCGCCGACGGCCCCCAATCCGCATCCGGATCGAGGCTGTTGGACGGCAGCGACGTCGCGGAGTCCGAGAAGTTGCGCGAGTTGGTGTACTGATACATCACCATGCCGAGAATGCGGCGCGGCATGTAGCGCGCGTTGAGCGCCACCGTGAATCGGTCGGATGCGCGCCTGCCTGACGACTGGATCTCGGTGACGTTGCCGAGCGTGAGGTCTGGGCGCACGCCGTTCACCGGCGCGTTGGCGTTGATCGACCGTAGTGTGTTGGTGCCCCGCGTCCACATGTAGTCGGTGCGGAAGTCCGCCCACGGGGCCAGCGGACGCTCGAGACCGATCGACGCCTGCTGGATGGTGGGTTGTGCGAGCGCGGCGGCGCGAATCACGCTCGGCGGCAGCCGCGTGCCGATGCCTGCGGTCACCGGGAAGGTCGGCTTCTGCACGATGGTGTCGATCTGGTGGTTGCCGTCGACGCGAATCGTCTGTTCGTACAACGCCGAATCGTACCAGTCGTAGAAGATGCCGTAGCCGCCGCGCACGGTGGTCGTGCGGGAGGCGTTCCACGTGAAGGCGGCGCGCGGCGCGAGGTTCCACCGCGCATCAACCTGCGTCTGGATTTCCTGTCGCACGCCGAGGCTGACCTGCAGGTCGCGCGACACACGCACATCGTCCTGCAGGTACCAGCCGGCCTTGACTTGTCGATAGTCGACCACGGGATCGCCGGTGCGGATGCTGTAAGTCGCGGGCCGGCCGGCGTTGTAGTCGGTGAGGCTCGTGAAGGTGTAGGTGCCGAACGCGTTCGACCGCTGGTTGCTGTCCCACCAGCCGGCTTCGAGCAGCACTCCGGCGCGCAGCGAGTGCCGGCGGCCGATGCTGAAGTCGACGTTCTGGGCCAGCTCGATCTCGCGCGCGCGCCGATCGCCCATCTGCCCGGCGCCGCCGGCGTTGAAGGCCTCGTTGACGCGAATGGTCGGCTGGTTCGAGAACGACGTGTTCGACAACGTGGAATCGATCAGCGAGAAGCGGGTTTCGCTGAACACCTTCTTGCCGATCACGCCGGTCGCGCGCACGCGGACGGTGTTGGTGCTGTTGTCGGTGGCAAAGGCGCGCTCCGGCAGGTCGAAGTCGCCGACACCGACGTTGCTGCGATCGTTCTGGCGGCGCTGGTATTCGAGCTGCAGCTGGCTGGTGCCGCCGAGCAGGTGCTCGACGCGGGCACTGAAGTTCATCGCGTCCATGGGTGTCTCGGCCAGGGCGGTCACCGGGGCTCCTGACGGCGACAGCGCATTGATGGTGCGCGAGTCGTAGGAGCTGTTGCCGTCGAACGACACCGTCAATCCGGTGCGGCCCTTGGCGATTGGCCCCTGGAAGTTGACCATGTAGCGCCGCATCTGCTCGGCGCCCTTTGCCTTCGCGAAGTGGTTCCTGGCATTCAGCGATTCATCGCGGAAGCCGAAGTTGGTACTGCCGCGCCAGCCGCCCAGGCCTGGCTTGGTGATGACCTCGACGCGGATCATGCCGGCCTCGTGGTACTCGGCCGAAAAGGAGTTGGTCTGGAATCGGATCTGCTGAATCTGGTCCTTGGGCGGCAGGCGGCCGCCGCGAAAGCCGTTCACGAAGATCTGCGCGCCGGGACCGGCCAGGCGCGCCAGTTCCTCGGCCATTTCATCCGGATCGTCCGGCAGCGCGTCGACCTCTTCCTGCGTCAGCGTCTGGGTGAAGCCGTTGTCGCGCCGATCGGCCGCGCTCTTGTCCTGCACGACCACCGATTGCTCGATGGTCGCCAGCGCCAGCCGCAGCGTGGTGCGGTTCTCGCCGCGCCGCACGTTGAACGGCGTGGTGATCGGACGGAAGCTCTCCGCTGCCGCCTTCACTTGGTAGTTGCCGGGATTCAGGTCCTCGAATAGGGCAACGCCGCGATCGTCGACCATGGCCGTCCGCTCAGCGCCGGCCGAATCGACGATCGTGACCTGCGCGATGATCAGCGCCGCCTCGGTCGGATCGAGGACCGTGACGCGCAGCGTCGAGCCGAAGCCGGTGCCCTGCACCACCTGCCCGGCCGCCACCGATGTCATGGCAACGGCACACGCGGTGACCGCAAGCACGCTCCTCAGAATTCGTAACATCTGCAATCCAATCTAAAATCCCCAATCACCAAATCGCAAATCACCCAACAGTCGTCAATCAAGGAATCGCCCAATCGCCGAATTACTTCTTCTGCCACACATCCGGCTTGATCTGTGGATTGACCTTGTATTTCTCAATCGTCCACTCCTGGTTCGGCTCGCCGTCGAGGGAGGTTTCGATCTTGTGCGGCAGCATGATGCCGTCGACCTTCTTGAAGTCGCTGAGGTGCATCGCATACGTGCCCATTTCGGGCGGCGTGCGCTGCATTTCGGCGATGCGCTCCTTGATCTGCTCGGGCGTTATCGGCGGCGAATCGCCGGCGCCTGGCGCGCCCCGACCACCGCGCATCCTTGGACCGTCGGGGCCGCTACCTGGCCCACCCCGGCCGCGGCCCGGCCCGCCCGGGCCGCCGCTGTTGATCATGATGCGCGGCTTCGGATCCTGGTACTGCACCATCAGCGGCAGTTTGGTGCCCTGATCGATGAACAGCCGCAGCGTGCGGCCGGTGCCTTCCTTGGTTTCGAGAATGTCGGCCTTCCCCTCGGGTGATTCGGCGATGCCGGCATCGACCCATGGCGTGCCAGCGTCGGCGAGCAGCACCGCCGTCATGCGGTAGAAGTCCACCTTCATGCGACGGGTGCGTGCTTCGTCGATCTGCTCTGGAGTCATGGCGCTGCCGCCCGGGCCACCCGGGCCTGGGCCCTGGTTGATCATGATGCGCATGCCGCCGCCCATGCCGCCGCGGTTCTGCGAGTCCTGCCATGACGTGTTGCCGGTAAGCACCGATACGTTCTCGATGGTCGGGCCGCCGACCATTCCGCCCAACTGCATCTCTTCAACGCGGCGCATCTTGTCGGGCCGCTCGATTGTCAGCGTCACGACGCCTTCCATGTCGCGGCCGCCCATCGCGCGGCGGAATGGCCCTTCCGCCGTCAGGCCCTTGAGCGCCGCGACCTTGTCCTCGCCACCCATCGCCTGCTTGGTGGCCGCCAGGATGCCCGCGACGCGGTCCTGGCCGCCTGACTCTGTTCGAGCCGAGGCCAGCGCCAGCGGTGAGAACGAGACTCGATCGACTTCCACCAGTGACGCGACCATCACGATCGCCGCCGTTGAAATCACGCTACGCATGGCTGCTCCTCATTGCTGACGATCGTTCTGGCGATCGTTCGGACAGTCGTTCTGACGATCGTTCGAACGGTCGTCTGAACGCTGGTCTCGTTCAATATTACGGTCGCTCGCGCCGGCGAGCCGTTAAGCGTAGGCAAAACGTTTGTTAAGGATGTTAAATGCTTGATTTTACTGGATTTACGAGATTTTCACCCGTGCTAGACTTTTGGTCATGACCTTGGGGAAGCGGCGCGTCTCGGCGGTCACCATCCTCGTGGGCCTGGTCATGCTGCTGGTACCGGCACTGGCGTGGATGCAGTACCAGTGGCTCGGTCAGTTGAGCACCGCCGAGCGCGAGCGCATGCAGCGCACGCTGCGCACCGCGGCCGCGCAGTTTGCGACCGAGTTCGATTCGGAGTTGTCGCGCACACTGGTCAGCCTGCAGATCGACGGGCAGATGCTGCGCGATCAGAACTGGACCGGCTACGCGCAGCGCTACTCGGCCTGGGCCAACAGCGCCAGCGAGCCGCGGCTGGTGCGTGATGTGTGGGTGGTCGATACCTTGCCCGGCACCACTCTGCCCGGCCTCGCACATGTCGAGAGACCGGCTGCCATTCCGGTCGATCGCTTGAGGCTGCGCCGGTGGAACGCGCCAGCGATGGCCTTCGAAGACGCCGCCTGGCCCGAAGATCTCCTGCAGTTACGCGGGTCGCTCGCTGGCCGCTTCATCGGTTTCCAGGTGGACGCAGGACGCCGCCAGGGCGACCGTGCCAGTTCCGTCCGTGAAACATCGATGACGATCGCCACCGGCGACGACACCACGATGGTCTCGCCCGTCACGCTGTTCGAGCCCGAATCGCATCCGGGCCCGCCGAAGATCACCGTGCTGGGCTACACGCTGGTACGGCTCGATCCGGCGGTGATGCGCGACACCATCCTCGCCGCGCTGTCGTTGCGCCACTTTCACGGCGATGACACCGAGTCGGCCTATCGGGTCGCGGTCGTCGATCGCCATGACTCCTCGAAGGTCGTGTGGGAGTCCGCGCCTGGTGTGGCCGCGGCCATCTCGACGGCGCCCGACGTCTCGCAGGCCTTCATGGGTCCGCGGCCGGAGCAGATGTTCGTCTTCGCCAAGAACCTGCGGGATGCGATGCCGCCGCCACTTCCGGAATCCGGGAGCCGGGATCCGGGATCGGCAAGGGCGGGCGCTTCCCGAGCGAGGAGCCCCGAGCCCGGACTGCAGAGCAATAAGGTCATCGTGTCGATGATCGAGCGCGACGAGCGCCGCGGCGGCAGCGGCACGGGTCCCCGCGGGCGGGTGATCACCCGCGGAAGTTTCACGGGTTTCGACGGCCGTTGGCTGTTGGTGGCGAAGCATCGCGCCGGTTCGCTCGAGGCGGCGGTGGCCGCCATCCGCATGCGTAACCTGGGCATCAGCTCGGGGATCCTGTTGCTGCTGACGATGGCCATCGGCCTGATCGTGATCTCTGCGCGTCGGGCGCAGGAGCTGGCGCGGCAGCAGATGGAATTCGTCGCGACGGTATCGCACGAGCTGCGCACGCCGGTCTCGGTCATCGGCGCGGCGGCCGGTAACCTCGCAGACGGCGTAGTCGGCGATCCGCAACGCGTTCGCAAGTACGGCGAGACCATCCAGGGCGAGGCGCGCCGCCTGGCCGAGACCGTCGAACGCGTGCTGCAGCTCGCCGGCATTGCCGCGAGCCGGGCGGCGGCCGCGCAGACGCCGGTCAGCCCCGCCACTCTGGTGCGCGACTCGCTCGCGGCCTGCCGCATGGAAATCGAGAACGCCGGCGTCAGCGTCGAAGTCGCGGTCGCCGATCAGTTGCCGGACGTCATCGGCGATGTGGCCGCGCTGCGATCGGCGATCCAGAACCTGATCAGCAACGCCGTGAAATACGGCGGGACCGCTCGTTGGGTCCGCGTGTCCGCAAGCAGGGATCAGGGATCGGGGATCCGGGATCAGGTGGTGTTCACGGTCGAAGATCGCGGCATCGGCATCGACGCCGAGGACCGGAAACACATTTTCGAACCCTTCTACCGCGGCCGCGAGGCCGTATCGCAGCAAATCCAGGGCAGCGGGCTTGGATTGAACCTGGTGCATCGCATTGCCGAGGCCCACGGCGGCAAGGTGCGCGTCGCCAGCGAACCCGGCTGCGGCAGTACCTTCACCCTGGCGTTGCCGGCGGGGCACGATCGCCCCGCCCACGAGCCACTCGACCTTGCCAGAGAAGCGTCTCCTGCTCGTTGAAGACGAGCCCGGCCTGCAGCTGGCGCTGAGCGATCGGCTGTCGGCAGAGGGCTATGCCGTTGAGACCGCCGGCGACGGCCACGCCGCGGTGGCGCGCGCCACCGGCGAGCCGTTCGACGTGATCGTGCTGGACGTCATGCTGCCCGGCCGTGACGGCTTCGATGTCGCGAAGACGATCCGCCAGCAGGGCATTCAGACACCGATCCTGATGCTGACCGCGCGGTCGCAGGTCGTCGATCGCGTCGTTGGATTGAAGCTCGGCGCCGACGACTACTTGACCAAGCCATTCGAAACGATCGAGCTGCTGGCGCGCATCGAGGCGCTGATGCGACGCGCGCCCTCTGGCGCCGGCGGCGTGTCGCTCGAGCGCTACCAGTTCGGCGACATTGCGGTCGACGTGAGGAAAACTGAAGTCACGATGAAGGGGCAACTGCTGGAGCTGTCGGCGAAGGAATTCCAACTGCTGAAATATTTCATCGAGCACCGCGGCGCCACCGTGTCCCGGGACGAGCTGCTGCACGAGGTCTGGGGCTATACCAACGCACCGTCCACTCGTACGGTGGACGTGCATGTCGCATGGCTGCGGCAGAAGCTCGAGCCGAATCCTCGCGTGCCCCAGTACATCCTCACGGTTCATGGGCTCGGTTATAAGTTCTCCGGATGACCGGCTTGTGACTTCGCGCTAAGTGTCTCCCCGGCGTATCCACCTGGCGACGTCGGGAAGCTTTACCGCCGCCAGCGAATCCAGCAGCCGCTCGGGATGGTCGTCGACGACAATCGACGCGCGGTGCACCGGTTTGATGAACCCTTCGCTCACCGCCTGATCGATGAACGCCGCCAGCGGGGTGTAGAAGCCGCCGGCATTCAGCAGCCCGCACGGCTTGCGATGCAGCCCCAGCTGCGTCCACGTGACGGCCTCGAAGAACTCCTCGAAGGTGCCGACACCGCCGGGCATGGCGATGAAGGCGTCAGACAGATCGGCCATCATGGCCTTGCGCTCGTGCATCGAGTCCACGACGTGCAGCTGCGTGATGGTGGGGTGCGCGATTTCACGGTCTGCCAGCGCGTGCGGAATGACGCCGATCACGTCGCCGCCGCCAGCCATGACCGCGTCGGCGATGACGCCCATCAAGCCGACGTTGCCGCCGCCGTAAACGAGCCCAATGCCACGCGATGCCAGCAGCCTGCCGAGCGTCACGGCGACCTCGGCATAGACAGGCTGGCTTCCAATGCTCGATCCACAGAACACGCAAACACGCTTCATGAAGGCCTACCGGCGAACGGGCGAACGGGCGAGCGGGCGAACGGGCTGTCCTGATAGCCCGATGGCCCGATGGCCTATACCTTCAGTATTACACCCGTCACCGCCTGTCCGGTGGCGCGTCGGACTGCTTCCACGTAGAGCGCGACCTGCTTCTGGTAGGCGTCCTGCGCGGAGGCGATTTCGATGTCTGTCTTGAAGTCGACGATCACCCAGCCGTCCGGTGATTCGTAGGCCAGGTCCACTTGGCCGTCGACGAGTTGCGGCGGCTCCGACGAGTTGAGCCGCAACGAGACCGGCACTTCACGCCAGACCTTGCGGCCGGCTGCTTCGGCCGCGCGTGCTTCGGCGATGCGCGGGTGCGTCAGCAGCTTCGACGCAAGGCCGGCAGCCGCCTCACGTTCGTCATCTTCGGCACCCAGCAGCCGCGCATGTAACGTCGCCAGCTCGTGCACGTCGTCTGCCGAGGCATCCAGCGGCAGCGACGCCAACAGGGCGTGCACCAGTGTCCCGAAACGCTTGCCGGACGGCCGAATTGCGCCAAAGCCGGCGTCTTCCAGCGTCACATCGCGGATTGGCGGCTCCTCGCCATCCGAAAGCTGAGTCGCTGTGGCCACGACCATCGACGCGGCGCTGCCGGACGCTTGTACGGCGGCGCGGCGGTCGCGCCACTGGTCGTAGGTTGCGCGATCGGCGGCCACGTCGGCCGCGTTCGCCTTGTTCGAGATCAAATCCTCGCGGCGGACACCACGCGCTTCCCCTTGCGAGGCCTGCAGCAATAGCGGATCCCACCAGACCACGGAGTACGACTCTGCCGAGGCCGGATCGGTCAACGTGTAGGTCCCGGGCCGAATCGTGTCGTTCACCGGCTGCCCGTCGGCCCTGGCGTCGGCCATGATCGTCTGCCTGCCTTTGAACAGGGGCACACCGCGGGCGGTCTCGGGTGCCTGCCACTGCTGGTGCGGCGGATACAGGGCGCGGTTCAGTGGCCGGACCCAGCCTTTCTCGTACGGGCCGTCGCCCACCGCCGGCACGATCAGCACGTCTCGGGCGCGGGTGGCGGCCACGTAGGCGAGCCGCACGCCTTCCGCTTCGTCGCGCGTCGCTTCTTCGTCGTTGTGTTGCTGCAGGTCGAGCGGCGACCAGCCGCCAATCCGCACCGCACACATCCGCCGTTGCGGGTCGAGGTAGCGCGACGCCGTTTCGAGGCTGAGCTTGCACGCAATGTCGGCGAGCACGACCACCGGGAACTCGAGGCCCTTGGCCTTGTGCACCGTCATCAGCCGCACGCCGTCGCTGCCCTCTTCAAGGATCGGCGCCTCGGGCGAGTCCGCGCGCGTAGACGCCTCGTGCAGCATGTCCACGAAGCCGCGGAACGACAGGCCGCCTTCGAGCTCGTAGCGGCGCGCCAGATCCGAGATGTGCAGGACGTTCGCCAGCGCCTGCTCGCCGCCTCGCCACAGGATCAAGCCCGCATGGGCGCGCGTGATGGCGATCAACCGCCCCACGGTATCGGCCACCGGCCGGTGATTCCTGGCGCCGTGAAGCTCGCGCAGCGCGGTCAGCGCCTTGCGGACCGGCTCGAGCCGCTCGGGAAGGTCGGCCGGGATGCGGTACGGATGAAACACCCGCCGCGCCAGCGAGTGATACTCGAGCAGCTCCTCTTCTCCGATCGCGAACAACGGCCCGCGCAGGGTCGCATACACCGACAACTCGTCTTCGGGCCACTCGATCGCGGTCAGGGCGGTGCGAACCGCGTCCACTTCTTCCCGCTCGTGAAACGTCTTGCCGCCAACCAGCAGGTGCGGGATGCCGCGTGATTCGAGCGCCTCAACGTAGCCGCGCGTAATGTCGCGGCCGAAGTGCATGAAGCGGCGAAACAGCAGGCAGACGTCGCTTGCCACGATCTTCCGGCGCTGACCGGCTTCGCCCACCGTCCACGCGCACTCAGGCGACAGCATCCACGCCACGAACGCGCCGATCGCGCCAGGCTGCGCCTCGTTCAGCGCCGCCTGGGTGACCTGTGGAGGCCCGTAGACGCTCTTGCCGTACGGATAGGCGATCGGCAGGGCGACAATGGCCGGCTGCTCGGGCACGTCCGGGCGATGGGCGAGCAGCGGCACATAGTCGGCCTGCAGCGATCCGGGATCGCCGCTCATCTCGACGCGGAACGCGGCGTTCACGAAGCGCTGGATGGCCGGCACGCTGCGGAACGACGTCTGCAGCGTGACCGCGGCCGCACCGTGCCGGCCGAGATCCGCGGCAATCCGCTGGTAGGCGCCGATGTCAGCCCGGCGGAAGCGATAAATCGACTGCTTCGGATCGCCGACGATGAACAGCGCTCCGGGCCGGAGCGTGCCTTGGTCATCGCCGGCCAGACGCAGCAGCAGATCCGCCTGGAGGGGATCGGTGTCCTGGAACTCGTCGACCAGGATCACGCGGAAGCGGCCGCGGAACTCGTTGCAGACCTCGGTGTTGTTGCACACCAGGTCCCGAGCCTTGATCAGGAGATCGAGAAAATCGAGCGCGCCGGATTCCTGCTTGCGTTCGTCATAACGGCGCAGGCAGTCCCGCATCTCCTCGTGCAGCAACGCGGCCAGGTCGGCGTCGGCGTGATCGCGAAATTCGCGCAACGCGCGCAGCAGTTCGCCATGCGCGGCCAGTGCCTGGTCGCGCGTCACGCCAATCGCAAACGCCGCCCCGGTGCCCTTCCTCGGACTCGCGAAGTCGCGATGCTCGGCCAGCGCGATCAGCGCCGCCTCCCATCCATCCCACGTGCCTTCGGGCACCATGTCTCCAACCAGGCGCCGCTGGCGCTCGAGGTCGTGGCTGGTCAGCCGCGCCGGTGCCACCGAGACTGCGAACTTGTCGTCGCGCTTGATGGGCTTCGCCGATAGATCGGCGAACGACTTCAGCTGCGCGGTCAGCGCCCTGATGGACCCCTTGCGGTCGTAGGCCGGCCGCGACCAGGGCGCATCACAGTCGCGCCACTCGAGCAGGCCGCGCGCCGCCGCGCGCAGGCGCTCAATCGGCCCGTCTTCACTGTCGTCGTCAAAGCGCCACTTCACCGGGCGGCGCAGCGATCGGCGGACGCCCGGCTGCGGATTGCCGAGCTGTTCGTGCAGCCAGCTGGTGAACGCCTCGTCGAACAGCGCGTCGGCCTGCGTGTCGGTCAGCACCGCGAAGGCGGGGTCGACGCGCGCTTCGACCGGACGCTCGCGGAGCAAGTCGGCGCAGAAGGTGTGGATGGTGCTGATGTGCGCTTCCTCAAAGTCGTGGACCGCGGCATCGAGCAGGCGGCTGGCCGTTGGCTGTGACGCGGTGCGCGCCCGCGCGCGTTCAAGTTCCTCGCGGAGCCGGAGCTTCAGCTCGCCGGCGGCCTTTTCACTGAAGGTGACGGCCACGATTTGATCGATCGTGGCGCGCGCGTGTTCGATCAGCGCGACAATGCGGGCCACCAGCTCGGTGGTCTTGCCGGTGCCGGCCGCCGCTTCGACGATCAGCGTGTCGTCGAGCGCCGTGCCGATCAGCTCGCGGTTCTCGGCCGCCCGCGTGCGTCGCGCCGGGCTCACGGCATCTTCCTCAGTGCATCGAGGTCGGCAAACAGCTGCGGATCCTTGTGCTTCGTTCGCTGCTCTTCGTGGGTGCCGCACACCACCTGGAAGTCGCACCGCTCGCACGTCCTGGGGGCCGGACGCGCCGCCAGCAGGCCGTTGTCGATCGCGCGATCGATGATCTCCAGCACTTCCACACCGGCTTTGGGCGCCTCGCCCATCAGCGGAATTTCGTACGGATAGAAGTCGCCGGCGCTCGTGCAATAGAACAGCCGGCCCGAGAACACGGTCTCTTCAGGGAATAGCGATCGCAGCGCCAGGCCGTAGACGACCGGCTGGAGCAGGCGTCCACCGCCCACCACCGTGCGGCCCTGCTGGGCGCGGTTCTTGCCGGTCTTGTGATCCGTGACCCGCAGGAAGTTGGTCTTGCGATGACGCTCGATCATGTCGATCGAGCCGCGCAGCTGGAACCGGCCGTCAATCAGCGCCGGCAGGGGCGTGCTGTGCTGGTCGCGTCCCTCCATCTCGGGGAGGCCGAATGCGAATTCGAAGCGCTCCGGCGTCCACTCCTCGCCTTCTTCCGCCAGCTTTTCGAGCCACCTTCGCAGGTCCTGCGTCATGGCGTCGATCTCGTCCTTCCAGACGCGCTCGATGGCGGGGCCGAGCTTGTCGTACTCGCGGTCGTGAACCTCGCGAATCGCGGCGGTCAGGCGCTGCTGGGCCGACGGCAACAGGCCGGTCGACAGCGGCAGCAGTCCATCCGCCTGCAACTGCCGCAGCGTGGCGGCCTGCATCTGGTGAAAGAGATCGCCGCGCGTCAGCGGATCCATTTTCTGCAGCGGCGCCGGCGCTTCGAGCGGCGCCAGCCGATAGATGGCCGCCATCAGGAACTGGTACGGGCACGCCGAGTAGCGCTGCAGCGCGGTCAGCGAGTAGGGGCGCGCGCCCAGGCGCTGTGACGCCAGCGCCGCCCTGGTGTGCTCGGTGGAGCGCACAATGCCATCGGCCGGTTCCCATTGGCGCTTGTGATGACGGAACCATCGTGACGACAGGGATCGTTGCAGCGCCGGGCTCAGGTCGAACAAATATCGCGCCCGCCCGACGACGTTGTCGCCGCGGCTGCGCAGGAGCGGCGCCAGGGTCGCAAGATCGTGTTCAAAGTCGTCGATCGCAACCGCCGCCGCCGCCGGCGCCGGCCACGCCAGCATGGCACCGCCGTTTTCGGAGGCGCGCGCGGCCAGCAACGATGCCGGCGGAATGCGGCCTTCGATGGCGCGGGCAATGTCGAGCACGTAGAACGACGGCACCCGCTGGCGCGATTCACTCAGCTCGACACGCGGATACGACAGATACAAGCGCTCGGCTGCCGCGCCGACTGCAAGTATCAACTGCAGGCGCTCATCTGCCGACCGCCGGGTCTGCGTCGCCAATGCCTCGTCGATAGCTTCGCGCCGATGGTCCGGCAGCAACGAGTCCTCGCGGATCTTCTGCGGGAACAGGCGTTCCGCGAGGCCTGGCACGAACACCACTTGAAAGGATCGCCCGCGCGCCGCCGATGGAGTGCCAACATAGACGCGGCCGTGACGACGCCGTGGTGGTTCGTGAGTGAGCGTCGACAGCCGCGGCGTCAATACATCGCGGACCTCGCGAAGGGTCACCGGACCAATGCCCGCGAGAGGCGCGAGCTCGCGCAGGGTGCGCACCACGCGCTCGGGTTTCGCGAGCACGCGCGGCGCCAGGCGGTCGAGAGCGCTCAACCAGTCACCCCATCGCTGGGACGCCGGCCACTCGGCCATCTCTCCCAGAATCGGTTCGGCAAACGACCGCAGCGCGCGCAGTTGCTCGCGGTCGCGCCTGAAGGCCTTCACCCTGGGCGCCTCTGGATCCTCCGAGCTGGCTTCACGAATGCGCCGGTCGTATTCGTGCTCCAGGCCCTTGAGTCTGCGCCGCCAGCGATCGAGGCGATCGATCACTTTGGCTTCGATGATCAGCGTCTCCCATCGCCATGGCGTGCGCAGCGTTCCGGCGACGTCACGCGCCGACTCGCCGCGTGCCGCCTGGGAGTGCGCCTCGTCTTCTGGCTGCACGTCTTCAGCCCGCTCGTCGACGGGAATCAGCGCCTCGACCACCTCGTCCGCCGGCGGCGACCACAGGTCGGCATTGCCGGCATCGTTGAGCGGCACCTGGCCAAGCGAAACGTACTCGGCGAAGCGCCGCGCCGAGAGGTCTTCCTCCGCACACGCCAGCAACGCCAGCAGCGCGCGGCCGGCTGGATCGGGGCGACGGGTGCCTCGATGGAACCATGCCGGAATGCCGGCACGCTCGAGCGCGTGTTCGAGGACACCAAGGTAGGTCTGCGGTGCACGCAACAGCACGGCCATGCGGTCGAACGGCACGCCGCGGGCCGCCTCCTGGAGCATGCGACGGGCAATCTCGACTGCCTCGCGTCCTTCTCCCGGCGCGGAAAACAGGATCACCGAATCGTCGATCGTCCCAACGGGCGGCGTGTCGTCGGCGAACAGGTAGTGCTGAAGGCGTGTGAGCGCGTCGCCCGCGGGCCGGGCCTGCGCCGATCCCCGGATGTCGAGCGCGGCCAGCGTGCGCGTATCACCCGGCGGCACCGTCACGATCGCGGAACGCGCCGCCGCAATGACGGCCTTCAGCAGCAACGCGTCCGCTTCGGAGTTGACCGCCGCATCCAGCAGCACGAGCACCGGTTCTGCAATGGTTGCCGGCTTCGCAACCAGCTCTCTGGTCGCCGTCTCGATCATCGTCGCGTAGTCGACGGCTCCTGCCTTGCGCCGTTCGTCGGTCGCGCGCTCGAACAGCACGGAGAGATCGTGATTGGCACCGTGGCCGGTGAGGCGAGACGGTGAGAGGCCGGCCATGCGCAGCTCACCCAGCGTGCGGCTCAGCGCGCGCGGGAAGCCGGGCATATCGGCCACCGGGGCGAAATACTGGAGGCGTTGTTCGAGAAGCAGCTCGTCGGCGACTCGCGCCGACACCGCTTCATCGCTCAACGGCGCGCTGGGCGTCAGCCCCTGCCTGGCGAGCGCGGGCACCGCGAGTTTCGCCACCATCTCCGCGATGCTCGATCGGGTGATCCCGAACGTCGCGCCCTTCCGTTCGGCGAGCGCGAACGCGAATTCATCCGCCGCCGCGCGGGTCGCTGCCACCACCAGGATGGGCGGCTCCAGCGCCAGTACCTGTTCCTGCGCCGCCGCGAGGCGGGCCGCTGCCGATGGCAGGACGATGGAAGTGAGCGTCTTCTGCACGTGTGGTCGCGCCTGATGAGAATACATCTCGATTCAGCCAGAACGGGTCAGTTGACACCCGTCAATCGTCTGTTTATGCAGGTGCTTCGCCCCGAAGGCCCAGGCGCTTCCGCAGTCACGGACCCCGATTCGCCACATCGCTCGGGTCTGTCGTGGCGGAATGCGGTCCATCGGTGCGGCCCCTTCGCTAAGGCTACCGAGGGCAGGCACAATAGGAGGCGTGCGGCGGGGCTGGAGATTCGCGCGAAGAATGCTGGCCCGAACGATACGCATTGTCCCCGGTGGGATACCGTCGATCTCGACGCGGCGGCGGCGCTCGTGAGCCGGGGCGAGCAAGCCCGAGCGGCGCGCCTCGTAGGACACCCATCCAACAATCAGGACGTACGATCAGACCGAATTCGCCGAGCACAGGGCTAAAATCAGGCGTTTGGCGGTTTGTCACACGGCATGGCCCTTGCTCAGACGAAGGCAAGAAGTCGGAAAAGAGGCGTGGATTGAGCTTCTCACTTCTGACCTCTCACTTCCCACTTTGAGGTAGCAATGGAGTTCAACAAGCTGGTCTTTGCGGGACTTTCGGTCGGGTGCCTGGCCGCCGCGGCCGGTGGATCTTACCTGGCGGTCCGACAGAACCAGGCGGCGGTGGTGAACGAGGCGCCTTCACCCGCACCAGCCCAACCTGCCTCACCCGCCGCACCGGCCGTCACGGAGTCCGAAGGCGTCATCGCACCAGAGCCTGCGACGCCGGCACCATCGCGGCCGGCGGAGACCGACACCCGCACGCGCCCCGCATCTCGCATCGTCAACACACCGGCGCGCCGCGCCGAATCGCGGGTCGCCACGCTGCCGACGCGGCCGATCGCGGAGCCCGCGCCAATCTCGACCCAAATCGCGCGCCGTGAGGAGCCAGCTCCGGCCGCATCGAGCGGCAACGGCGGAAACGAGGCGCGTTTGAATGTGACGCCGGTTCCCGAAGTTCGTGAGCCGGAGCCTCCGCCGCCTCCTCCGCCTCCTCCGCCGGCGCCCGAGTATGTCGATGTGACCGTGCCGGCGGATGCCGTGCTCGGCCTGCAGATCGAGCGCACGGTGTCGAGCGAGGTGGCGCGCGTGGAAGATCGTGTTGACGCGCGCGTGACGCGCGACGTGCGCGTGGCGGATCGCATTGCCATTGCCGCCGGTTCGACCGTGCGCGGCTCTGTCACCGAAGTCGATCGCGGCGGCCGCGTGAAAGGCAAGTCGCGGCTGGCGATCCGCTTCCATACCATCGTGCTGGCCGACGGCACCGAGCTGGCGCTGAAGACCGACCCGGTCGTGCGCGAAGGACAGTCGCCAGGCGGCGAGAGCGCCGCCAAGGTCGGCGGCGCGGCCATTGGCGGCGCGATTTTGGGCGCCATCCTCGGCGGCGGCAGGGGCGCGGCCATTGGCGGCGCGGTGGGCGCAGCCGGCGGCACCGCCGCGGCCATGCGCAACGATCGCAACCCCGCGACGCTTTCCGCGGGCACCACCGTCACGGTGCGCATGCAGGCGCCGGTGACGCTGATGGTGCAGAAGAATTAGGGGCTTAGGGCTTCGGGCTTCGGGAAGAATTTGATCGATCGCTCGGGATAGTCGATCGCAGATTCTTCAACCACCCAAATCTTGCTCCCGTCGAAGGTGCCACAATGCGCCGCGTACTCGCGCGACGAGTCTTGGCGCGCCGCCTGCACCTCCTGTCGACATGGTAAGAGATCATCGCGAGCTCGAAGTCTTCAACTTGGCTGATGCCTGGGTAGTCACCGCGTATCGAGCATCGCAGTCGTTCCCTGCGGCCGAGCGTTTTGGCCTTCAGAGTCAGACCCGGCGGTCGGCAGTGTCGGTGGCGGCGAACATTGTCGAGGGGTGCGCTCGAGATGCTGACGGCGACTACGTTCGGTTTCTGGATATCGCGATCGGCTCCGCCCGCGAGTGCGGCGACCTGACTGCATTAGCGAACAGGCTGGGATTGCTTCAAGAGGGCCCGGCGGCCAAGTTCGATGAACTCAGCCGCCGAACACAAGCTGCGCTTATTGCATTCCGAAAATCGAGGAGGCCTTACTCCCCTAAGAGCCTAGGCCGTTAAGCCCCTAAGCCCTATCTCTTATTCGCCGCGATATAGCTCATTGCAAACTTCTCGAGCGGCTCGCTACGCAGGCCAATGGCCTTGGCTTCCTCAGTCGCCTTCTCGACGGTCCAGCCGTCCTGCATGACGCGCTTGACGAGCCAGAGCGCACCCACCCGGCTCGCCGAACCACAGTGTATGTAGGCCGGCTGATTGCTCTTGTCCGCAACGGCGGCGAGAAAAGTATCCACAACCTTGGTGTCTGGCTGCGCGGAATTGAAGGGAAGGTGGATGTACTTCATCCCGAGCTCTTTGGTGCGGGCGGCGTTCTGCTCGATATTCGCGTTCTGCTCGGTTGCCTGGCGAAGGTTGATCACGGACTTGAATCCGTCCTTGGCCAATCCTTCGAGCGCAGACGTCTCCGTCGCCCCACCGCAGGCAATGACCGCATCGACCTTGCTGAAATTGACGATGCCGGCGCGTTCCTGTTTGGCCACCTGCGCGTTCAACGCCACGCTGACCGCCGCGGCCACCACCAATACCGAAGTAAGTGCACGCATAACCCGCCTCCAGCCAACGATCCTACTCGAATACCCAACCCCTGGGCCCCTAAGTCCCAGGCTCCTAGGCCCCCAGGCCCTGAACCCGCCCGCAGTGCGCGGTGTTTGACACCGCATCGCGCACCGGGCGATACTGAATGGTCGTCTGCGCAGCGATTTCTCCGACTTGGTGGGCTGCGCAGTTTCGTGTGTCTATCTAAGTCGCGAGCCTGCCCGCGACCGTTCGCGGGCATTTTTTTTGGGACCGGACGGAAGTCCGGTCAAGGAAACGCCTGGAGCATGAATGAGTAATCGATACATCTTCTCGTCGGAGTCGGTCGGCGAAGGACATCCGGACAAGGTCGCCGACACCATTTCCGACGCGGTGCTCGACGCCTGCCTGGAACAGGACAAGTTCAGCCGCGTCGCCTGCGAAACCTACGTCAAGTCGAATGTCTGCATTGTCGGTGGTGAGATCACCACCAAGGCCAGGCTCGACGTCGAACAGCTGGCGCGCGAAGCGATTCGCGAGATCGGCTACGTCAATGACGATGACGTGTTTCACGCGGACCGGGTGTTCGTGAACCTGCTGCTGACGCAGCAGTCTGCGGACATCGCGCAGGGCGTGGATGCGCGCAAGGCCAGGGGCAAGAAAACGGCCAAGCAGGGCGCGGGCGACCAGGGCCTGATGTTCGGCTACGCCAGCAACGAGACGCCGGAGCTGATGCCGGCGCCGATCATGTTCGCGCATCGCCTGGGCCGCCGCCTGACGAAGCTGCGCAAGGCCGGCGCCGCGGCGTGGCTGCGACCCGACGCCAAGTCGCAGGTCTCGGTGATCTACGAAAACGGCAAGCCGGTCGGCATTTCCAACGTCGTCATCTCCACGCAGCACGCCGCCGACGCCTCACACGACAGGATCGAGAAGTTCTGCATCAACGAAGTGATCAGGGCCGTGCTGCCGGCACGGCTGCTCACCAAGGACACCGAGTTCCTGATCAACCCGACCGGGCGCTTCGTCATCGGCGGACCGCAGGGTGACACCGGCCTGACCGGCCGCAAGATCATCGTCGACAGCTACGGCGGCATGGGCCGTCACGGCGGCGGCGCGTTCTCGGGCAAGGATCCAACGAAGGTCGATCGCAGCGCCGCCTACATGGGCCGCTGGGTCGCGAAGAACGTGGTGGCGGCAAAGCTTGCCGACAAGTGCGAGGTGCAGTTCGCCTACGCCATCGGCCACCCCGATCCGGTGAGCGTGCACATCGAGACGTTCGGCACCAACACGGTGTCCGACGCAAAGATCACGCGCGCCATCAACAAGGTGTTCCACTTCCAGCCGTCAGAGATCATCGACCAGCTGACGCTGCGCCGCCCGATCTACTCGAAGACGACCAACTACGGTCACTTCGGCAAGAACGACAAGGACCTGACGTGGGAAGCCACCAATAAGGTCGCGGCGCTGATAGGGGCACTCTAAGGGACTACGGGCTGCGGGCTACGGGCTACGGACTGCCGTTCGCCTGCTGGCCTGCTGGCCTGTTCGCCCGCAGCCCGCTAAGGCGTCACGTACCCAACGCCGCCCTTCACCGTCACCGTCGCTCCGAATGCCTTCGAGCGTGTCACCATCATGTCCAGGATGCGCGTCGCGTCCGCTCCGGTCGCCAACTTCGGGCGCCCTCGCTCAGCTCGGGACGTCTGATACCCGAGCGTGATCGGGTGCAACTCGGCTTCGATGAATTTGCCCGCGTGCCACTTCGTGACCACGGTGATCGAATCCCAGTACTCGCGGTCAGCAGGAAAGCTGCGCCGATCGTTGTCGTAGCGCGCATCCAGGTACTCGGACGGCTGCGCGCCGGGGCTCAACGAGTACTGCTCGTAGCTGTCTTCCGGCATCCGCAGCAGCGTCTCGTTCTGGAAGATGAAATTCGACAGGCTGTAGAAAATCGGCTTGCCCTTGTAGATCTCGATGCCGCGCAGCACGTGCGGGCCGTGGCCAACGAACACATCGGCGCCGGCGTCGATGACCGCGCGCGCGAAGACCGGGATGAAGTCCGCCGGCACTGACCGGTTGGCGCCACCCTCATGACAGTGCAGCGAGACAATCACGATGTCGGCCAGCGCCGAGGCGCTCTTGACGACGCGGGCGATCTCGTCGACGTCCTCCTTGTCGGGCTCGGTGCGGGTGCCTGGCTTCGGACCGGCTACGTAGCGGCGCCCCGCGAAGTTCAACGTGTCGCCGGAGCCGGGCGGATTGCCCGACAGCTCTGCCGCCACCCGGCGCAGATCGGCGAGGCGTTCCGGTGTCACCACGTAGGTGGTGGTAAAGCGCAGCGGGCTCAATCCAGGCCGCGCCGGCATGTCGCCGCGCGAATTGCCGGCGCGCGAGTGCGGCGGGAACGTCGATGCCGCCGAGATCAGCGCCACGCGCCCCTTCGCGGTCTCGAGAAACCTGGCCTCGCGCGCTTCAGCGAGGCTGTTGCCGACGCCCGCCTCCACCAGGCCGGCGTCGCGCACGTGGCGGCTGGTCATCTCCGAGCCGCGCGGGCCGAAGTCTCCCGCGTGATTGTTGGCGCGCGATACGAGATCGAATCCAGCCCAGACCAGCTCCTTCAGGATTGGGGGATCGGTACGCATCCACGTGCCGCCGCTCTCGTGCGCCGGCGGCATTTCGTAATCGTGGAACAGCGTTTCGAGATTCGTGAACGCGGCGTCAGCGCCGCGGATCAGATCGAAGAGCTTCGTATGCGCCGGCTCCTTGTAGACCGAGAGCCGCTGCATGATGATGCTGTCGCCCGTCAACGCGAGCGTGAACGGCTCCTGGCTTGAGACACCGGCGACAAACGCCGCTCCCAGAATTCCCAACACGAGGCGTAGCTTCATGGCTCGGGAGTATAACCGGGACGCCAGGCCTCCGGCCTAGTTCGCCAGCCTGATCGACTTGACGTTGATGAGCTTCTGGCCGTCCTGCTCCGATACCTCGCCGGTGACGGTCACGTTCTTGGCCACGAAGTCGAGCAGCTTGGCGTTGCTGTTGGCGGCGTAGTCGCCGGTGGCGGTGTAGATGGCATCGGCGGTCAGGATGCCCACCGGCTGGCCCTTCTTCGCGCACACCATGGCGCAGTTGGCGTGCGCCGCGCCCCTGCCGGCCTCTTTTTTCGCCACCGTGCAGGCAACGTCCACGACCTCGCCCTTAATCGTCCGGTCGGCCGCGAACACCGGTGCGACCAGGGCCGCGACGAGTGCCGCGCCGGCAATCATCGAAATCAACTGTCGCATTGGCAGAACTCCTTGGACAACAGGCCGTCGGGCTGGCGGGCTAGCGGGCTAGCGGGCTAGCGGGCTAGCAGGCCACCGAAACCACTATACTGCCCTCTCGTGGACGCGTCCTAATTGCCGAGGGATCCCATGCGCCGCTCACCTTCCCGCAGTGTCACCATGTTCGCGATTCTTGGCCTGATTGTGGCGATGGAATCGCCCTCAGCGAATGCTTCGGCTGGGCTTGCCCTGAGCGAGCGTCAGCGAGTCGAAGGGCCGTCGATCGACGACCTCATCAACCTGAAGCGGGTTGGCTCGCCGGCCATTTCACCGAACGGCCAACAGGTCGCCTATACGATTCGCGAAACCAATTGGGACGACAACGCCTACGAGACCGAGATCTGGATCGCGGACGTGGCGACCGGCCAGTCACGGCAGATCACCAACGGCCGCACGTCGAGCACGCAGCCGGCGTTCTCGCCTGATGGCGCGTGGCTCGGATTCATTTCCGATCGCGACGGCAAACGGCAGCTCTATCGCATCGCGCTGCGCGGCGGAGAAGCAGAGCGACTGACCAGCGTGGACGACGGCGTGAACAGCTTCGCGTGGGCGCCGAGCGGGGCGGAGATCGCGCTGACGATGATCGATCCGCAGACGGCGGCGATGAAGGAGCGCGAGCAGCGCTGGGGCGACGTCAAGATCGAAGACGAGGATCAGCGCTACACCCATCTTCACGTCTTCGACATCGCGTCGCGCTCGACGAAGCGGCTCACCAGCGGCAACTTTGTGGTCGGCAGCTTCGACTGGTCACCGGATGGCACGCAGCTGGCCTACGACCATCGCGCCACGAGCGATCCCGCCGACAGCCACACCGCGGATATTTCGCTGGTCGCGAAGGACAGCGGCCAATCAACCATCGTCGTCAAGCAGGACGGTCCCGATACCGGTCCGCGCTGGTCGCCCGACGGCAAACAGATCGCGTTCGTGACCGCGATGGCCAAGCCGTCGTTCTTCTACCTGAACAGCGTCATCGCGACGGTCACTCCGGGATCTCCGGCGATCGCCAGCCTCACCGATGGATTCGACGAAGATCCGAACCTGGTGGCGTGGACCCAGGCGGGCATTCAGTTCGCCGCCTCGCAGCGCACGTGGTCGTATCTGTTCACGCTGAACCCGCAGACGAAGCAGGTGACCAGGCACGCCGTCCGTGACAACTGGATTGGCAGCGGCTTCTCGCTGACACCGGACGGCACGCAGGTGGCGTTCACGGCGTCAGGGCCGGCCGAGTTCCCGGACGTCTATGCGGCACCCCTGCAGACGATGACGGCCAGGAAACTCAGCGATGCGGGCGCGCAGATTGCGTCGTGGCCGAAGCACGCGCGTGAGGTGATCCGCTGGACGAGCCGGGACGGTGCGGAGATCGAAGGCGTGCTGCACAAGCCCGCGGACTTTCAGCAGGGACGGCGCTATCCGCTGCTGGTGATCATCCACGGCGGGCCCACCGGGGTGTCGCGGCCGAGCCCGTACGGCAGTTCCACCGCCTACCCGCTCGATCTGTTCCTGTCGAAGGGCGCGTTGATCCTCGAGCCGAACTATCGCGGCAGCGCCGGCTACGGCGAGAAGTTCCGCTCGCTGAACGTGCGCAACCTCGGCATCGGCGACGCCTGGGACGTGCTGTCGGGCATTGACGCCCTCGTGCAGCAGGGCCTGGTCGATCGCGACCGCGTCGGCAGCATGGGGTGGAGCCAGGGCGGCTACATCTCGGCGTTCCTGACGACCAGGCACTCGGATCGATTCAAGGCCATCTCGGTGGGCGCGGGCATTTCCGACTGGATGACCTACTACGTCAACACCGACATTCACCCGTTCACGCGCCAGTATCTCAAGGCCAATCCCTGGGACGATTCGAAGATCTACGCCGACACGTCGCCGATGACCTACATCAAGCAGGCGAAGACGCCGACGCTGATCCAGCACGGCGACCTGGACGCGCGCGTGCCGATTCCGAACGCGTTTCAGCTCTACCAGGGCCTTCGTGACCAGAACGTGCCGGTGCAGCTGTCGATCTTCAAGGGCTTCGGCCACGGCCTGAACAAGCCGAAGGCCAACCGCGCCGCGATGACGCAGAACCTCGAGTGGTTCAGCCGCCATCTCTGGAATGAGACGGCAGGGACACAGCGGTAACGGGCTAGGGGCTAGGGGCTGCGGGCTACGGGAGACACGAGAATGACAGTCCTACGTTTCGGGGTGGTCGTCGCAGCGCTGATGGTGCTGCAGCAATCGACGCCTATCGCACAGGCGGGCAGAGTCGTGGCGATTCGTGGCGGAACGGTACTTACCGTCACACGCGGCACGATCCAGAACGGCGTCGTCGTGCTTCGTGATGGCAAGATCGCCGCGGTCGGCGGATCCGGCACGCCGGTTCCGCAAGGCGCCGAGATCGTCGATGCAAAGGGCCGGTTCGTCACGCCCGGCATCATCGACGCACACTCGCACATTGCCGCCGAGTCGATCAACGAGGGCGGCACGACGGTGAGCTCGATGACCGGCGTCGAGGATGTGCTCGACCCTGCCGACGTGTCGATCTACCGCAATCTCGCCGGCGGCCTGACGGTTGCCAACGTGCTGCACGGCAGCGCGAATCCGATTGGCGGCAAGAACCAGGTGATCAAGCTGCGCTGGGGCAAGGACGCGCGCGGACTGATCTTCGAGGGGGCGCCGCCGGGGATCAAGTTCGCGCTCGGCGAGAACCCGAAGGACATGCGGCAGTTCGGGCAGACCGGTCCGCGCCGCTACCCGGTGACGCGTCCCGGCGTGGAGTTCGTGATTCGCGACGCCTTCGGCCGCGCCAAGGTCTATCAGCAGGAATGGCAGGACGACGAACGCCGCCGCGCCGGAGGCGCGGCCGGCGACGGGCCGCGCCGCGACCTACAGCTCGAGCCGCTGGTCGAGATCCTCGAAGGCAAGCGGCTGGTCCACTCGCACACCTATCGCGCCGATGAGACGCTGATGCTGATGCGTCTCGCCGAGGAGATGGGCTTCAAGATCGCCACCTTCCAGCACGTGCTCGAAGGCTACAAGATCGCCGACGAAATGGCGAAGCACGGCGCCGGCGGATCGACGTTCTCCGACTGGTGGGGCTTCAAGGTCGAGGCCGAGGACGCGATTCCCTACAACGCCGCGATCATGCATCGCCGCGGCGTGCTGGTGTCGATCAACTCCGACAGCGCCGAGCACGCCCGGCGTCTGAACACCGAAGCGGCCAAGAGCATGCACTGGGGTGGCGTGACCGAAGACGAGGCGCTGTCGTTCGTCACGATCAATCCTGCCAAGCAGCTGAAGATCGACCGTCGCGTCGGCTCACTCGAAGTCGGCAAGGACGCCGACGTCGTGATTTGGAACAAGCATCCGCTCAGCACCTACGCGATCGTCGATCGCGTCTACATCGACGGGCAGCAGTACTACGACCGCAGCGGAGAAGAGCGCCGGCTCACCGATGCCGGCAAGGAGAAGTCCACGCTGGCCGCGGCAGAAGGACGCAACGCCGGGCCGCAGACGCCACAGACGCCTCAGCCACGGGCCTCAGCGCCGCAGACTTCTGGGCCACAGCAGGCACAGCTGGCTCAGACGTTGCCTGAGGAGACGTTCGGCGCGGTTGCTCCAATCGCAGTGCAGCAAGCAGCCTCTGGGCCGGCGACGGCGATTGCCAACGCGCGCATCTTCCCGATCAGCGGCGCGCCGATCGAACGGGGCACGATTGTGATCCGCGGCAACCGCATCGAGGCGCTCGGCGCCAACGTCGCAGTGCCCGCTGGCGCGACGGTGATCGATGCCAAGGGCGGCCAGGTCTATCCCGGCTTCATTGACGCGCGCACCTCCCTTGGCCTGAACGAACCGGGTCCGCGCAACTTCGAAGACACCAACGAGATGCTCGAGATCAACGCGTCGGTCAAGGCGCAGGTGGCCTACCAGAGCGACAGCGACGCCATTCCGGTCGCCCGCGTCAACGGCATCACGACCGCCGCGGTCGTTCCGTCCGGCGGCTTGATCGGCGGCCAGATCGCCGTGATGAACCTCGATGGCTGGACCTGGGAGGAGGCGACGCTCTCGCCGGTGGCCGGGGTGAGCTTCCAGTTCCCGCCCGTCGCGCGCACGCAGGGACCGGGCGCCGCCATCGATGCGAACCGGAAGTACGAAGACCTCAAGCAGGAGCGCGACGCGAAGGTGAAGCGCGTCGAGGACCTGATCGCCCGCGCGCGTGCCTACAGCCGTGCACCGGCCGCCGGTCGCGCCATCGACTGGAACCTCGCCGGGCTCGCGCCGGTGGCCGACCTGAAGCAGCCGATGTTCGTGGCCGCCAACAGCGAAGGCGACATCCGCGAGGCGATTGCCTTCGCCGACCGCGCCGGCATCCGCATCGTGATCACCGGCGGCCTCGAGTCGCCGCTGGTAGCGCCGCTTCTCAAGGAGAAGAACATCCCGGTCATCCTCGGCTCGGTGTTGACCTTGCCGGCACGCGAGGACGCGCATCACGCCGCCACCTATAAGGCGGCGGGCGAACTGGCCGCCGCCGGCGTGACGTTCGCGTTTGGCACCGGTGGCGCAACGAACAACCGGTTGATTCCCTATGAAGCGGCGATCTCCGTTGCGTGGGGCCTCGACCGCAGTCGGGCATTGCGCGCCATCACGCTCGATGCCGCGACCATCCTGGGCGTAGCCGACAAAGTCGGCTCACTCGAGCCGGGCAAGCTGGCCAACCTGTTCGTCGCCACCGGCGACCCGATGGAAATGCAGACCCAGTTCACGCACATCTTCATCAACGGCCGCAACGTCGGCCTGAAGAGCAAACACACCGAGTTGAACGATCGCTTCTCGGGCCGTCCGGCGGGGGTGAAATAATGCGCCCGATTGCACAGGCCGCCACAGCGTTCGTATGCCTGGTGAACTTCGTGGTGGCGTTGTCCGCCCAGCAGGAGGCGCCCTTCACCTATGCGATCACCGGCGCGCGCGTGGTGCCGGTCTCGTCGGTGCCGATCGACAACGGCACGGTGGTCTTTTCAGGCGGCGTGATCACGGCGGTCGGCGCGAACGTGCCCGTTCCACCGGGTGCGATTGCGATTCCCGGCAAGGGGCTGACCGTCTATCCCGGCCTGATCGACATGGGCAGCGGCGCCGGTCTTGAACCGCCCGCCATGCCACGCGCGGACAACCCTCAGACGACCGAAGATGTCGAGCGCGTCAAGCGCGACACGCTGCTGCGGCCGCACCTGCGCGCCGCCGATCACATGAATCCAATGGCGGCCGCGCTGGCCCGCGCGGCGGAGGCCGGTATCACGGCGATCCTGGCCACGCCCGGCGGCGACGGCGTTCGCGGCCAGAGCGCGCTGGTGCTCACGTCTCCTGGTGGCGATGCGCCGCAAATCGGCGCGCTGGCCGACGACCGGCGCGGACCGCTGGTGGTCCGCACGCCGGTCGCCCTTCACGTCGGCATTGCCGGCAGTCCGGCCGGCGGCGACGCGTATCCGAACTCGCTGATGGGCATCGTGGCCTTCAACCGCCAGGCGTTCCTCGATGCGCAGTGGTATCAGCAGGCAGTTCCGGGAAACAGGTCGCGACCGTACTCGGCGGCTCTGGATGCCATGCAGCCCGCCATTGCCGGCCGCCTGCCGGTGGCCTTCCGTGCCTCGACCGCGCGTGACGTGCTGCGCGCGCTCGACATGGCGAAGATGTTCAAGCTCGATCCGATCATCACCGCCGCTCGTGAAGTGGACGAGGTCACCGCCGAGATCAAGTCGGCCAACGCGCGCGTGATCTACAGCCTCAACTTCCCCACACGGCGGAGGTCGCTCGCACCCGATGCCGACGAGCCGCTGCGCGCGCTGCGCGCTCGCGCCAATGCGCCGAAGGGTCCGGCGGCGCTCGACCAGGCCGGCCTGTTGTTCGCGTTCGAATCCGCCGGCCTGCAGGATCCGAAGGACTTCCTGAAGAACGCCCGGAAGACGGTGGGCGGCAGCCTGTCGAAGGACGCCGCGCTCAAGGCGCTGACCCTCAATGCGGCCATGCTGGCCGGCGCGGCCGACCGTCTCGGATCGCTCGACCGGGGCAAGATCGCCAACGTCATCGTCACCGATGGCGACCTCCTCGATGACAAGACCGCCATCAAGCACGTGTTCGTCAACGGCCGTCCGATAACCCTTCCTGCCGATGCGATTCCTCGCCGTTAGCCTGGTCCTGGCCGCCTCCTTCGACGTCTCGAGCGGATTCGTCGCATCCGCTCGACTCGCTCAGGATCGGCCGCCGATTGATGCCAACGCCACTCGGCGGCCGGATCTCGTCGAGCTCGTGACGCTCGACTCGACGATCAAGCTCGACATCCGTTACGCCGGCACCAACAACTTTCTCGGCAAGCCGGTCTACAAGGAATCGCGCGCCTTCCTGCAGCGGCCGGCGGCGATGGCGCTGCTGCAGGCGCATCGCGACCTCGCCAAGAGCGGCTACGGGCTGCTGATCCACGACGGCTATCGACCGTGGGCCATCACCAAGCTGTTCTGGGACATGACGTCGGGCTCGCAGCGGGAGTTCGTCGCCGATCCCAGGACCGGCTCGAAACACAATCGCGGCGCCGCGGTCGATCTGACCCTCTACGATCTGAACACCGGCCGCGCCGTGGAAATGCCCGGCGGCTACGACGAGATGACCGAGCGTTCGTACCCCGACTACCAGGGCGGCACCGCCGAACAACGGCAGCGGCGCGACCTGCTGCGCAGGGCGATGGAGAGCCACGGCTTCACGGTGGAACCGAACGAGTGGTGGCACTTCAACTTCAAGGACTGGCAGCTCTACCCGATTCTCGACATCGCGTTTTCCGACATCAAGTAAGTTGAAGTACGCTTGAAGGGTTCATGGAACACGCGATCGATCTCTTTCTGAATCTCGACGCGCATCTCGCGGAGTTCGTCGCGCAATACGGCATCTGGGTCTACGCGATGCTGTTTGCGATCATTTTCGTCGAGACCGGCCTGATCATCTGGCCGTTCCTGCCGGGCGACTCGCTGCTGTTCGCGGCCGGCGCGCTGGCGGCCACCGGGGTCCTGGACATCGGCCTGATCGTGGTGCTGCTGATCACGGCGGCGATCGCCGGGGATGCGGTCAACTACTCGGTGGGGAGGTTTGCCGGACCCAAGGTCTTTTCCGCCCACGACTATCAAGGCTTCCTGCACAAGCTGCTCAACCGGGATCACCTCGACAAGGCGCACGCCTTCTTCGAGAAGCACGGCGGCATGGCGGTGGTGTCGGGCCGCTTCGTGCCGATCGTGCGGACGTTCGTGCCGTTTGTGGCCGGCGCCGCGTCAATGACCGCGTCGAAGTTCGTGTTTTTCAACGTTACCGGCGCCATCATCTGGGTCGTGGTCTGCGCCGGCGCCGGCTACCTGTTCGGCAACGTGCCGATCATCAAGGACAACTTCTCACTGGTCGCCCTCGGCATCGTCATCGTGTCGGTGCTGCCGATCGCGTTCGAGATGTTGAAAGCGCGACGATCTCGGTAGCATCCGGCTTCAGCCGGCAGGCCAGCCGCTCGGGTGGACCGGCGTCCTGGCGAGTCTTCGGGATACGCCGGCGGCGGCATCGTGTTCGCGCCAACCGATGCGCAGATCGCGGCAATTCCGCTGAACGAGCGACAGAACTACATTCTGCAGGAACGGATTGATCTCACGCCGGTGATCGATACCCCGGAAGGACCGACCCGGGTCGAAATCCGCGTGATGGACGTGCGCGACCCGGCGACGCCGCATACGGCAGGCGGACGCGGGCTGCGGCCGGTCCTGCCGCTCCTCAGAATGGGCCGCGGCAAGATGGGCATCGACCACAACAAGGGCCTCAAATGGGTCGGCGCGTCAGCGGGATTGATCGACCCCTCCACCTAACAGCAACACGCGGTCGGCGATCGTATCGAGCTCCTGGCGATCGTGCGTCACATACAGCAACGGCACGTGCAGCTCCTGCCTGATGCGCAGGATGTAGGGGAGGATCACCTCCCGGCGCTCGCGATCGACGCCGGCCAGTGGTTCGTCCAGCAACAGGATCGACGGGCGCGTCATCAGTGCCCGCGCGATTGCCACCCGCTGCTTCTCGCCGCCCGACAGCATCGGCACCCGCCGATCGAGCAGCGCCTGCAGATCGAGGATCGTGACCAGGGACCCGAACTCGCCACCAGCCCGACCCGCCCCATACCTGATGTTGCCCGTGACATCGAGGTTCGGGAACAACAGCGAGTCCTGCGGCACGTAGCCGATGTGACGCTCCCGTGCCGGAAGGTCGATGCGCTGCGCGGATGAGAACAGCGTGCGCTCGCCGACGCGAATCTCACCGCGATCGGGCGTGCGGATGCCGGCAATGGCTTCAAGGAGCGTCGTCTTGCCGCTGCCCGACGGCCCGAACAGCCCGAGCACCTCGACGGCGGCGGATTCGCGCACCTCGAGCGTGAAGGTGTCCTGCGTCAACGTGATGTCGATCGACAGCGCGATCACACCGCCCCCTTCCGATCGAGCAGGTAGTTGGACAGGTAGATGGCGCCGAACGCCAGCAGCGCTGACACCGCTACCAGCACCCACGCCTCGTCTTCGCGGCCGATCTCGACCAGCGTATAGATGCCGACCGCCAGGGTGCGGGTCTGCCCGGGAATCGCGCCCGCGATCATGATGGTCGCGCCGAACTCGCCGAGCGCGCGCGAGAACCCCAGCACCGCACCGGCGGCAATGCCTTTGGCCGCCAGCGGCAGCGTGATGGTCCGAAGAATGCGGAATGTCCCAGCACCGAGAGTGGCGGCAATCTGTTCGTAGCGCCGATCGACCTGCTCGATGCCGGCCCGCACGCTGCGCGCGACCAGCGGAAAGCTAATCACCGCCATCGCGATGACCACCGCCTTCCACGTGAAGATGATCTCCACGCCGGCCGCATCGAGCGCCTGGCCAACCGGGCTGCGGCGCCCGAAGAACCAGAGCAGCAGCAACCCCGACGCCACCGGCGGCAGCACCAGCGGCAACGAGACCAGCGTTTCGAGCAGCGCCTTGCCCGGAAACTGCCTGCGCGCCAGCACCCATCCAACGGCGATGGCAGGCGGCAAGACCAGCAGCGTCGCCAGCGAGGCCATCAACACGGTAAACCGGGCAATCGCCCAGGTCTCGGCGCTCACCGCCGCTGCCCGTACGCGCGGTTCTCGCGCTGGGGCGCGGGAGCCGGGTCGAATCGGAAGCCGCGCTTGGTGAACACCGCCCGCGCGGCCGGGCTCTTCAGGTAGTCAAGGAAGCGACGCGCTTCGCTCTCGGCCGGTCCTCGGATCACGGCCACGGGGTAGGAGATGTCGAGGTACGGATGCTCATTGGCAGCGATCGCCGCCACGACGCGCACTGAGGCGCCCGCCACGTCCGTGCGGTACACGATGCCGGCGTCAGCGCGGCCGGCTTCGACCGCCGACAGCACCGCACGGACCGTGGGAAACGGCACGATCAGCTTCTCCAATCGGGCCCACGATTGCTCGTGCTCGAGCCACCGCCGTCCGTACACACCCGCCGGCACCGCAGCGGGTTCGCCCATCGCAAGCCGCCTGATCCGCCCTTGCAACACCTGCGCGAGCGAGATCTCCGTCGACGAGGTCGGCGCGATGACGACCAGTTCATTCGTGAGGAGCCGCGTGCGTGTGCCGGGCACTAAACGCCCGGCTTTCTCCACGACGTTCATCTGGATGTCGTCGGCGCTCAGAAAGAGGCCGGCGCCGGCGCCTTCAACGATCTGCCGGGCCAGCGTGTGCGAGCCCCCGGTGTTGATGGCGACGGTCACGCCCGTTGCCGCGCGATAGAGGCGGCCGATCTCGTCAAGCGCGTCAGACACGCTCGCGGCGACCGATACCACCAGGCCGGGGGGCTGCGCGGCAACGGGCGTGCTGAACGCCGCGAGCACTGCAATGCCCAGGCTCAGCCATTGCACCATCTTTGTGCCGCGCCGCGACAGCGTGGCGCGGGCGGTTTCGCTCGACATCGACAGATAATTTAGTATGATTTTGTAGGATTTTAGATACGATTCAAGGTGATTTTTGCCATGATACGCCAAACCGCGCAACGCGCGCTGCTCCTCCTCGCTTGCACACTGGTTGCGGCACCTCCATCCGCCGCCCAGGGGGCGATCGACGTCATCGGCCTCGACGGCAAGAAGAGCGCGATTTCATTGGCCGGATTGGAGCGGCAGGCGTTCGCGACTGCGGACGCCGCCGGCATCAAGACCACCCACGAAGGCGTGGCGGTGAGGGCGGTGCTGGAGAGCGCCGGGGTGCCGCTGGGAGATGCGTTGCGCGGCAAGGCGCTCGCGCGCGTAGTAATCGCGACCGCAGTCGATGGTTACCAGGTCGCCTACGCGATCGCTGAAGTCGACACCGCCTTCACCGACCATACGATCCTTCTCGCCGACACCCGCAACGGCAAGCCGCTGCTTCCGGACTCGGGTCCGCTCCAGATCGTCGTCCCCCAGGACAAGCGAGCCGCCAGGTGGATTCGGCAGGTCACGACCCTCGAGGTGAGACAGCTCCAATGATTCGTCGATTGACCTTCAGGGTTCGGCAGAACAGAGTCGAATCATGAGCGATCTGCTGACCGTTCGCGCCGCGGCGGATCGACTGGGCGTGGCCTATTCGACGCTGAAGCAGTGGATCTACGAGGGCTCGATTCGCACCACGAAGACCCGCGGCGGTCATCACCGAATCTCCGAGTCCGAGATACAGCGCCAACTGATGTCGCAAGGCAGGAAGAATTCTGTGCCTGCTGTGGCCCTGGGAAAACCTTCCGTGGCCCTGGGACAATCGGTGGCGCTGGTGGCGCTGAGCGGCAGGAATCAACTGCGCGGGATGGTCGATGAAGTGCGCAGCGACGGCCTGCTCGCGCAGGTCCGCCTGCGCATCGGCGATCAGTTCCTGACGGCCGTCATTACCCGAGACGCGGTTGACGAGCTCACACTGAAGCGCGGCGACGAGGCCGTGGCCATCATCAAATCGACGGAAGTCATGATCGGCCGCACCTCGTCCGATCGTCCGGCTCGCAGGCGGTAGTAGGATCTGCGGATGGCGAGACGAGCGATCGGCATTGCGTTCCTGATCTCTGTGTTTTCTGTGCCTTCCGCGGCCCAGGCGCCGGTGCCTTCTGCGGCGGTGTCGACCAATCCATTCCCAACGCCGATTGAAAGCGCGGCCGGTGTCATCGCCGTGAAGTTCACCGAGTTCGCCACCATTCCAGATGCCGCCGGCGGCGAAGCGCCACGCATGATGCACCTGGTGGACGAGCCGGGCACCAGCCGCATGTTCGTCAGCACGATGCGTGGCGCCATCTACAGCGTCAGCTACGACGGCAAGGCGGTCGTGCCCTACCTGGACGTGCACGCGCCGGAGTGGAGCATCGGCGTGCAGTTCCAGGGCTCCGAGCGCGGGCTGCAGAGTTTTGTCTTCCACCCGGAGTTCGCCCAGAAAGGGGCGCGCTGCTCGCCAGGCCCGGCGCGCCTGACTACGGCATGCTCTACATCGGCTCCGCCGACGGCGGCAGCGGCGGCGATCCGCTCAACCTGTCGCAGAACCTCGCCTCGATCTTCGGCAAGATCCTCCGCATCGATCCGCTGGGCAACAACAGGGGGAACAAGCAGTACGGCATCCCCAAGGACAATCCGTTTGCCGGCACGCCGAATGTGCTCGCCGAGATCTACGCAATCGGCGTACGCAATCCCCAGCGCTTCTCATGGGACAGCAGGAACGGACGCATGTATGTCGCCGACATCGGCCAGAACGTCGTGGAAGAAATCAGCCCGGTCAGCGCCGGCGCGAACCTCGGCTGGAACAAGTGGGAGGGCAGCTACAAGTACGTCACCCGCCAGGTCGACCTCAGCGAGCCCCGTAGCGACGCCGCCATGACCTGGCCGGTCGCCGAATACGATCACACCGATCCGCTGGTGACACGTGCCGCCGTCACCGGTGTCTACGTCTATCGCGACGGCGATATCAAGCCGTTGAACAACCTGCTCATCTTCGGCGACAACCCGAGCGGGGAGATCTTCTATGTCAGCGCCGACAAGCTGCCGGCCGGCGGCCAGGATCAGATTCGCCGCATCCTGTTCAACGATCAGGGCACCAACAAGACGCTGCTGCAGTTAATCCGTGAAAAGAACGCCGCGCAAGGCAGGACCGCCGCAGCGCGCGCGGACCTGCGCCTGGGCCGCGGCCCCCGCAACCAGATCTTCGTGCTCAATAAGCGCGACGGCGTGATCCGTCTACTCGTGCCGTAGCGGGCAGTCGGGCAGTCGGGCAGTCAAGGAGACTCGCTGAGGTGAGTGTGAGAATGTACTTCTCACTTCTCGCTTCCTACTGCGGCCTCTTGAACAGCCCCACGTAGACCGCCTTGCCGAGGATGTGCCCCTGGATCGCCTTCATTGCGGCGGCGCGGGTCTCGAAGGCGTCGGTTGACGGCGGCAGGTCGATTTTCGTATCGAGCGCGTAGAGTTCGAAGGTGTAGTGATGCACCGGCCCCGACGCAGGCGCGCCGGGACCACGATACACCGGGCCGCTGGCACTGATCTGCATGCTGCCGTCGGCGAGCTTCTCCCCCTTGGGCACGCCCTCAGGCAGCCCGGTCGCCGTCCCGGGGATGTTCCACACCAGCCAGTGCACCTGCGTCTCGGTAGTCTTATTGCGCGCCACGTCGGGGTCCAGCATGTGCAGCAGGAAGCTGACCGTGCCGGGCGGGACGTTGGTCCAGTTCAGCGCCGGCGACACTTGCTCACCCGCCTGCGTGTATTTGAGCGGGATAGGATCCCCGTCCGGCCACGCCGGAGTGGTCAGCGCCATCGCTGGCCGCGGCGGCTGGGCGGGCGCGGTCTGCGCTGCGGCTGAGGCGGCGGTGAAGATCAGTGCAGTAAACACAATCGCGCGTGATGTCATCGGTCCTCTCAATGGGAACCTGATTGTAAATCAATACCCTGATCCCCGATCCCTGATCCCTGATCCCTATTAGAATTCCCCCCGGAGGAAGATCCCATGCGTCGCATCCTCGTTGCACTTGCCCTGGCGTCGTTGCCCGCCGTCCTGGCTGCCCAGAACACGGCAACCGCCGATCGGCTGACTCTCGATCTCTACTGGGAATATGAAACGGTCGCGGATCCGCAGCTGTCGCCCGACGGGGCGCAAATCATCTACACGCGAACCTGGCTCGACAAGATCAACGACAAGCGCGAGTCATCGCTGTGGGTGATGAACGCGGACGGCAGCAAGAACCGCTTCCTGGTGCGCGGCAGCAACGCGCGCTGGTCGCCGAGCGGCGATCGCATCCTCTACACCGCGCAGGGCGAACCGCGCGGCTCGCAGATTTTCGTGCGCTACATGGACGCCGAGGGCGCCACCTCGCAGGTCACGCGCGTCACCGAGGGGCCGGGTAACGTCACCTGGTCGCCGGACGGCCAGTCGATCGCCTTCGCCATGAAGGTCGAAAAGAAGAACGTCTGGTCGATCCGAATGCCCGATCGGCCCGAAGGCGCCAAATGGGTCGAGACGCCGCGCATCGTCGAGCGCCTCGACTATCGCCAGGACGGTCAGGGCTTCAACGACGATGGTTATCGGCACCTGTTCACGGTGCCGGCCACCGGCGGCACGCCGCGCCAGCTGACCAACGGCGACTGGGATCACAACGGCATCGAGTTCACGCCCGACGGCAGGCAGATCCTGTTCACCTCGCTTCGCATTCCGGACGCCGAATACGCGTTCCGTGAATCGGAGATCTACTCCGTCAGCGTCGATACCGGCGCCATCAAGCAGCTGACGAGCCGCAAGGGTCCGGACAACAACCCGCGCGTATCGCCGGACGGCAAGCTGGTCGCCTACACCGGCCTTGACGCATCGCGGAACACCTGGACCGACAGCAAGCTGTACGTCATGAACATCGACGGCACCGATCACCGGCTGGTGTCCGGCAACTGGGATCGCTCGCCGCAGAACATCCAGTGGAAGTCCGACGGCAACGGCGTCTACTTCACGGCGCAGGATGCCGGCGTGCAGAACTTCTACGTGCTGCCGATGGCGGGAACGCGCGCTGATGTCGTGCAGCCGGTGACCAAGGGCACGCACCTGCTGACGACCACCAGCGTGTCGAAGACCGGCACGGCGGTCGGCGTGCTGACGTCGTTCCAGACGCCGCCCGACATCGTCACCTACGACGTCGCCAGCCCGGCGCAGGTCCGCCAGCTGACGGCCGTCAACGAGGACATTCTCAAGGGCAAGAAGCTCGGTGACGTGAAGGAGATGTGGTACACGTCGGTCGACGGGCTGAAGATTCAGGGCTGGTACATCACGCCGCCCGATTTCGATCCGACCAAGAAGTACCCCATGCAGCTGCACATCCACGGCGGCCCGCACAGCATGTACGGCGTCGGGTTCAACTATGGATGGCAGGAGATGGCCGCCAACGGCTACGTCATCCTCTACACCAATCCGCGCGGCAGCACGGGCTACGGCAGCGCGTTCGGCAACAAGATCAACAACGCGTATCCCAGCCAGGACTACGACGACCTGATGGCGGGCGTCGACGAGCTGCTGAAGAAGGGCTTCGTCGACGAGCGCAACATGTTCGTCACCGGGTGCAGCGGCGGCGGCGTGCTGACGGCGTGGACGGTCGGCAAGACCAACCGCTTCGCGGCGGCATCTGCCAACTGCCCGGTGATTGACTGGGTCAGCTTCGTCGGCACCACCGACGGCGCCGGGTGGTACCACAACTTCGCGAAACTGCCGTGGGACGATCCGTCCGAGCACTTCAAGCGCTCGCCGCTCAGCTACGTGGGCAACGTCAAGACGCCGACGATGTTGATGACCGGTGTGAACGATCTGCGCACGCCGATGCCGCAGACCGAGCAGTTCTATAGCGCGTTGAAACTCCTCAAGGTGCCGACCGCGATGATCCGCTTCAACAACGAGGCGCACGGCACCACCAGCACGCCGTCGAACTTCGCGCGCACGCAGTTGTACCTGCGCTACTGGTTCGACAAGTACAAGCGCGGCGCGCCGGCGACCACAACCGCCGCTCAGCGGCAGGAGTAAGGGCGCATTCTGGGAGCACCAATGAAACGATCGGGTCTTGCAGTAATCGCTCTGCTGTTCATCGCCGCGACGCTCGGCGCGCAAGTGCCGGGCGTCGACCAGGCCACCATTGCCAGGATTCGCGGCGAGGCGATCACCAACTCGCAGGCCATGGAGACGCATTGGTGGCTGTCCGAAGCCATTGGGCCGCGCGCCACCGGCACGCCGGGCTACCAGGCCGGCGCCGACTGGGTGATGAAGAAGTTCGCCGAGTGGGGGCTCGCGAACATTCACATCGAGCGCTTCCCGTTCGGCCAGGGCTGGTCGATCGATCGCTTCTCGGCGCACCTGCTGACACCGAACGCGGCGCCGCTGATCGGCATGCCGCGGTGGTACTCGCCGTCGACCAAGGGCACCATCACGTCTGACGTGGTCTACGTGAAGGCGGCGAGCGAAGCGGAGCTGGCGAAGTACAAGGGCCAGCTCACCGGGAAGATCGTCATCCTCCAGGCCGCCCGGCCGGTTCGCATGCTGCAGGGCCGCATCGTGCTTGAGATGACCGAGGCGGACTGGGCGGAGGCGATGAAGCTGCCCGATCCAAAGCCTGCGGCGTCACCTGCCTCACCCGCCTCACCCGCCTCACCAGCCTCATCCGCCCCACCAATGACCCCGCAGCAGTTTGCGGCGCTGCTACAGCGCTTCCTGGTCGCTGAAGGCGTGGCGGCGGTGCTCGATCGTGGCAGCGACACCGACATGTCGGCGGGCGGGAGCGATCTGTCGTGGCAGACGCAACGCGTCGATGGCGGCACGATATTCCCAGGCAACGGCGGCAGCCGCGATCCCAAGGCGCCGCAGCAGGTGCCGTCGGCCACACTGGCCGTCGAACATTACAACCGCCTGGTCCGGCTCATCGAGCACGGCCAGCCGGTGCGCATGGAACTGAACATCCAGACGAGGTTCCACCCTGAAACCGATCCGGCGGGCCACGCCTTCAACATCATCGCGGACATTCCCGGCAGCGATCTCGCCGACCAGGTGGTGATCTTGGGCGCGCACTTCGACACCTACCCGTACGCGACTGGCGCGACCGACAACACCACCGGCTCCACGGCGATGATCGAAGCGGTGCGCGTGATCCAGCAGCTGGGTCTGAAGCCACGCCGCACGATTCGTGTCGCGCTGTGGGCGGCCGAGGAGCAGGGGCTGATCGGATCGCGCGAGTACGTGGCACGCCACTACTGGGATGCGAAAACCAGCACGCCGAAGCCCGCGCACGCCAACGTGCAGGCCTACTTCAATCTCGACAACGGCACCGGCCGCATCCGCGGCATCTGGGGCCAGAACAACACCGGCGCCATGAAGAGTTTCGAACAGTGGGGCGTGGCCTTGAAAGACCTGGGCTGGAGGAGCGTGAGCCCGCGTTCGGTCACGTCCACCGATCATGGCTCGTTCGACAACGCCGGCCTGCCGGGCTTCCAGTTCATCCAGGAGCGCCTCGAATACAACTCGCGCACCCATCACTCGAACATGGACACCTACGATCACGTGCAGAAGGACGATGTCATTCAGCAAGGGGCCGTCGCCGCCGTTTTTGCGTGGTATGCCGCCAACACCAGCGAGCGGCTTCCCCGGAAACCGCTGGCGAAATGACGGGGCGTGCCATGCTGAGGAGGCTGAACCCGATGGATTTGACTCCAAGTCGCCGGGTTGACTACCCTGTAAGGGTCATGTCGTTCGTGCATCATGCGCACCATAACCAGCATCACCGTTCCCCGAACGGCCCGGCAGGAGCCTGCGCGTAGACGAACAACCATTCAGGATCGATTTCACGCGAGAGGCCCGCCGGGAAACCGGCGGGCCTTTTGCTTTTTCGTTGAGAGCTGAAGGCTGAGGGCTGAGACGCCGAGAGCTGATATGGATTTTTCAAAGTTGGACGGTTTGGTGCCGGCGGTCGTGCAGGACGAGATCAGCAACGAAGTGCTGATGGTCGGCTTCATGAACCAGGACGCGTGGCGGTCCACGCGTGAGTCCGGCTATGTCACCTTCTTCAGCCGCACGCGGCAGAAGCTGTGGATGAAGGGGGAGACGTCCGGCAACCGGCTGCTGGTGCGGAGCGTGCTGATCGACTGCGATGAGGACACCGTCCTGATCAAGGTTCGCCGTGAGGGCGACGGCAAGGTCTGCCACCTGAATCGCGTGTCGTGTTTCGTCCCATTGGAGGCCACGTCCAAATGAAACTCCGGCTTGGTATTCCCAAGGGCTCACTGCAGGAGTCCACCGTCCAGTTGTTCCAGCGCGCCGGCTACATCCTGCGCGTCGACTCGCGGTCTTACTTCCCGTCAATCGACGATCCCGAAATCGACTGCATGCTGATCCGCGCCCAGGAGATGGCGCGCTACGTCGCCGACGGCGTGCTTGACGCCGGCCTGACCGGCCAGGATTGGATCGCCGAGCACGAAATTGGCCACCCGGAACAGGCAAAGCTCGCGCGCGTCTGCGACTTGATTTACGCCAAGCAGAGTTTTGGCAAGGTGCGATGGGTGCTCGCTGCGCCGGAAGACTCACCCTTCACGACGGCGGCCGACCTGAATGGCAAACGCATCGCCACCGAACTGGTGCGGGTGACGCGGCACTACTTCACGAGCAAGGGCATGGACGTCGACGTGGAGTTCTCGTGGGGCGCCACGGAAGTCAAGCCGCCGGTGCTGGCCGACGCCATCGTCGAGGCCACCGAAACCGGCTCGACGCTTCGCGCCAACCGGCTGCGGATCCTGGAAACGATCATGGAGTCGAACACGCAGCTGATCGCCAACCAGGCGGCAATGGCGGACGAGCGGAAGAAGACCAAGATCGAAAACCTGGCGCTGCTGTTGAAAGCGGCCATCGAAGCACAGGGACGCGTTGGCCTGATGCTGAACGCTCGCCGCCAGGATCTGGATCGCCTGATCGTGCTGCTGCCGGCGTTGCAGAGACCGACGGTGTCGTCGCTCAGCGATCCGGACTGGGTGGCGATCAATACGATTCTCGAAGAGAAGACGGCGCGCGACCTGATTCCGCGGCTGAAGATGGCCGGTGGTCAGGGCATCGTCGAGTATCCGCTCAATAAGATAGTGGTGTGAGGATCAGGGATCAGTTGTGAGAGTCGTTCCGTCCAGCAATCGCCGGGCCGTCACCGCCCTCTTGGCCGCGACCCGCATTCGTGATCGCGTGACCGAGCGCGCCGCCGCCGCCATCGTCGAGCGCGTGCGGGGCGGCGGCGATGCGGCGTTGAGACGATACGCGCGCGATCTCGATGGCCTCACCGGACCGCTGGAGGTGCCGAGAGCCGGCTGGGAACATGAGGCGTCGGTGCTGCCGCCATCGGTGAGGCGGGCGATTGCCGGAGCCGCGCGGCACATTCGCTCCGTATCGAAGAAGCAGGTGCCAAGAGGCTGGCGCCATCAAGTGGCGCCGGGCATCACCGTGGAACAGCGGGTGGTGCCGCTGGCCCGGGTCGGCTGCTACGTGCCGGCCGGCCGGTATCCACTGCCGTCGTCGCTGTTGATGACCGCCATTCCGGCCCGGGCCGCGGGTGTCGACCAAATCGTGGTGTGTTGCCCGCGACCGGATGCGGCTGTGTATGCCTCTGCGCTCGAGGCGGGCATCGATCGCCTGTTCCGCATCGGCGGCGCTCACGCGATTGCGGCAATGGCGTACGGCACGGGCGCGGTGCCGTGCGTGGACAAGATCGTTGGGCCCGGCAATCGCTGGGTGTCGGCCGCAAAGTCGCTCGTCGCCGCGGACTGCGGCATCGACTTCTACGCGGGACCGACCGAGATTCTGATTGTGACCAATTCGGGACCCGCGAACTGGATCGCCGCCGACCTGCTGGCGCAGGCCGAACACGATCCCGACGCGCGCGCGGTCCTGATCACGACGAATCGACGCCTCGCCGAGCGGGTCGCCGATGAGGTCGAACGGCAGATGCCCGAGACCGGCCCGGCGCGCCAATCCATCAACAGCCACGGCGGAGCCATCGTGTGCCGCAGCCAGGCGGAGGCGATCGCGCTGGTGAATCAGGCGGCCTCAGAGCACGTCGTCGCCGGAAGCGAAGCCATCGCCGGGCGCGTATTGAATGCCGGGGCGGTGTTCATTGGCGCCTGGACCGCGCAGGTCGCCGGCGACTACGCAATCGGATCCAATCACGTACTACCCACCGCCGGCGCCGCACGCTACCGTGGCGGACTGAACGCCGCCGACTTCGTGAAGCTGATCTCGGTCCAGCGCGTCACCAAGCGGGGACTGAATCGAATTGGCAAGACCATAACGGCGCTGGCAAGGGCCGAGGGCCTCGAACAACACGCGCGCTCGATTGACATTCGAACTGGCAACTGCCGACTGCCGACTGCCAACTTCACCCTATGATCATCCAAGGCGTTCCCGATCTCGGCCCTGGCCTGAGGCTCCATCTCAACGAGAACACCGGCGGCTGTTCGCCGAAGGTGGTCGAAGCGGTCCGCGCCTTCGACGGTCCCGCGCTGGCCAGCTATCCGGATTTCACGCACGCCGTCGTGGAGACTGCGGCGTTTCTCGGCGTCGATCCCGATCGCCTGGTTCTGACCAACGGACTGGATGAAGGCATCCTGCTGGTGTCGATCGCGTATCTCGGCAGCCGCACGCCCGAGGCGCTGGTCGAACTGGGTGCGCCGGCGACCACGACGACCGGCGCCGCGGAGATCCTGGTGGCACAGCCGGCCTTCGAGCCGTACCTGCACGGCGCCCACTCGCTGGGCGCGCACGTGGTGGCCGTGCCGCCCGGAGAGAACTATGCCTTCCCACTCGACGCCATGCTGAACGCCATCACGCCGAATACCCGCATCGTCTACGTGAACAATCCCAACAACCCGAGCGGTCAGCCGATTCCGAAGAACGCAATCCACCAGCTTGCCCGCGAAGCCGGCCACGCGCTGGTGTTCGTGGACGAGGCGTATCACGACTTCATGGGCGAACATTTTCTCGACCAGGCCTCCGCCTATCCAAACGTGCTGATCGGCCGTACGTTCTCGAAGGCCTTCGGCCTGGCCGGCATCCGCGTGGGCGTGATGGTGGCCTCGCCCGCGATTCTCGCGCCGATTCGGCGCTGCATGCCGTTGTTCAACCTCAACGTTGTCGCGGTCGCGGCGCTGCGGGCCGCCATTGCCGATCCCTCGTTTCGGACCTGGTACGTCGCGCAGGCGAGGGAATCGAAAGAGCTGGTGTATGCCGCCTGCGAGCGTGCCGGCTTGAAGTACTGGAAGAGCGCCGCAAACTTCGTGCTGATCGACGGCGGCAGCCGCGTGAAGGACATTGCCGACGGCATGATTGCCAACGGCGTGTTCGTCCGCGACCGGACGAACGATCCCTCGACGCCGACATGCTTCCGGCTCACAACCGGCGTGGTCGAACACACGCGCCAGGCCTGCGACACGCTGGAGGCGTTGTGCGCAAAGCTGTAATCAATCGTCGGACTGCGGAAACGCAGCTCACGGTGACGCTGGCGCTCGACGGCAAGGGGCGTTTCGCGAACCAGACCGGCATCCGCTTTCTCGATCACATGCTCGACCTGGTCGCGCGGCACGGCGGCTTTGACTTGAAGGTAAAGGCCGCCGGCGACCTGGACGTGGATCAGCATCACACCGTCGAAGACACCGGCATCGCGCTCGGCGAGGCGGTCGCGGCCGCGATCGGCAACAAGCGCGGCATCAATCGCGCCGGTTACTTCGTCATGCCGATGGACGAGACGCTGGCGGTGGCGGCAATCGATCTCAGCGGCCGCCCGCACGCCGTCATCGACACCAAGGTCACGGTTGACAAGGTCGGCGATCTGCAATCCGAGCTGGTGCACGACTTCTTCGACGGTTTCGCCATGGCGGCGCGCGCCAACGTGCACCTCAAGGTGATCTACGGCCGGTCGAACCACCACAAGATCGAAGCCTGCTTCAAGGCGTTCGCACGCGCGCTGCGCATGGCGTGCTCGAAAGACACGCGTCTGGCCCGCACGCTGCCGAGCACCAAGGGCCTGTTGTGATTGCGCTGATCGACTACGGCGCCGGCAACCTGACGTCGGTGCGCAAGGCCTTGTCGGCCATCGGCGCCGACGTATGGACGCCGACGATTCCGGCCGAACTGTCGCGGGCACGGGGCGTGGTCGTGCCCGGCGTCGGCCACTTCGACTCTACGAAAGCCATCACGCCCGAGTGGCGGACGGCAATCAAGGCCAGGATCGACAGCGGCACACCGTTGCTCGGGATTTGCGTCGGCCTGCAGTGGCTGTTCGAGGGCAGCGAGGAAGCTCCCGATTGCGGCGGCTTGCGCATTTTCAGCGGACGGTGTTTCAAGCTGGCTTGCCCAGGCCCACAAGGCCGTGAGCCGGCAAGCCGTCTCAAAGTGCCGCACGTTGGCTGGAACGCCCTCTCGATGCCGAGACGGACACGGCTGATGCATGGCGTGATCAACGACTCACAGGTCTACTTCACGCACTCGTTCGCAGCGCCGGTGACCGCCGAGACCGCCGCCGTGTGTGAGTACGGCGTGCCGTTCAGTGCTGCCGTCGAGCGCGGTCATGTGTCGGCGGTCCAGTTCCATCCCGAGAAATCCGGCGACACGGGACTGCGTATTCTGAGGAACTGGTTCAGTGCTGTCTAAGCGCATCATCGCCTGCCTTGACGTCCGTGACGGCAAGGTCGTCAAGGGCGTCAACTTCGAGGAACTGCGTGAGGCCGGCGATCCGGCGGCGCTGGCACGGCGCTACAACGTGGAGGGCATCGACGAGATTGTCATCCTGGATGTCACCGCGACGCTCGAAGGCCGGCAGGCGCGCGCCAACACCATCCGCACCGTCGCGCAGGAGATCTTCCTGCCGCTGACGGTCGGCGGCGGCATTCGCAGCGAAGACGATGCCGCGGCGGCGATTGAGGCGGGTGCAGACAAGGTGAGTGTGAACACCGCCGCGTTGAGCAACCCCGACCTGATCACGACTCTCGCGAGGCGATACGGCAGCCAGGCCGTGATGGTCGCGATTGATGCGAAGACGGTCCGGCTGAAGCCGGACACCATCAGCTTTGCAGTGTATGCGCGCAGCGGCACGACGGCGGTCAGCCGCGATGCCGTCGAGTGGGCGCGTGAGGCCACGGCGCGGGGCGCCGGCGAGATCCTGGTGACGTCGATCGATCGCGATGGGACGAAAGCCGGTTTCGACTGCGAGATGACGTCGGCCGTGTCGGACGCTGTCGACGTCCCGGTGATCGCTTCCGGCGGCGCCGGATCGTTCGAACACTTTGCCGAAATATTCGAAGCCGGTCGCGCCGATGCCGCCCTGGCAGCCTCGATCTTCCACTTCCAGGAACACAGCGTCGGCCAACTGAAGACGTTTCTTGCTCAGCGCCAAATACCGGTGCGTCTTTAGTCATGTTGATACCTTCGATTGATCTTCAGGGTGGCCGCGTCGTTCAACTCGTGCAGGGCGAGAAGCTCGCCCTTGCCACTGACGATCTCAACGGCTGGATCGCCAGGTTTGCGACGTTTCCGAAAGTGCAGCTGATCGATCTCGATGCCGCGATGTCGCGCGGCAGCAACGACGAGCTCGTCAAGCAGATCGCCTCGAAGCTGCCCTGCCGCGTCGGCGGCGGCGTGCGGAGCGTGCGCCGCGCCGAGGAGCTGATCGCCGCCGGCGCGCAGGCGGTCATCGCCGGTTCGGGGCTGTTCCGCCGCTCCCCCGAGGGCGATCTGGCACAGATGATCGACCACGACTTCGCCCGCGCGCTGGCCTCGACGGTGGGCATGCATCGGCTGATCGCCGCGGTTGATTCGCGGGCCGGGCGCGTCTGCATCCATGGCTGGAAGACCAGGCTGCCGCTGACAGCGGTGCAAGCGGTGCAGCTGCTCGAGGGCTACTGCGAGGAATTCCTCTACACCCACGTGGACAAGGAAGGACTGATGCAGGGCACCGACATGGCGGCGATCACGGCGGTGGCGAAGGCGACGGAGCGAAAGCTCACCGCCGCCGGCGGCATCACCACGCGCGAGGAAATCGATGCCCTCGACAAGCTGGGCATCGACGCCGTGGTCGGGATGGCCATTTACACGGGAAACCTGTCAATTGGGTGATTGGGTGATTCCCGGTTCTGGCCGCGCTAAACTGGACCTATGCGTGTGCTGCGCCTGTCGCTGGCGGTAATCCTCACGGTTGGCGTGTCCGGCCCTTCGACGCTGCTCAGGGCGAGCCAGGAAATGAGGCCCGGCACCGGGCGTCCGCTGCTCAAGGACATGCTCTCGACCACCAGTGGATACATCTGCCCGATGCATCCGAACGAGGTGAAGGCAGCGCCCGGCTCGTGCAGCATCTGCGGCATGGCGCTGGTCGCCGGCGATCCCATGGCGACCGCCGACTACACGCTCAAGGTCACCACCGAGCCGCGCGCCGTCAAGCCGGGACAGAAAACGACGTTCCGCATCACCGTGCAGCATCCGCTGACCGGCGAACAGGTGAAGGAATTCGCCGAAGTGCACGATCGGCTGTTCCATTTCTTCATCATCAGCCGCGACATGAAGCAGTTCTTCCACGAACACCCGGTCCCCGAGAAGGACGGTTCATTCACGCTCGAGCATGTGGTGCCGGCCGCCGGGCAGTACATGCTGTTCAGCGACTTCATGCCGATTGGCGGCGGACCGCAGATGATCGCGACGCCGCTGGTCACCGCCGGCTTCGACGGCGACATCGTGGCCTCCCAGCCGAACCTGAAGCAGGATGGCATGGTGAAAACCGTGAACGGCGTGACGGTGACCCTGCAGGCCGAGCCCGGCCGGCTGATCGCCGGCGAAGAAGCCGACGTGCCGATTCATTTCGAAGATGAGAAGACCGGGCAGCCGGTCACCAACCTGCAGCGCTACCTCGGTGCCTTCGGCCACGCGATGATGCTCAGCGAAGACATGGTCGAGCACGTGCACGCACATCCCGAGGAAATGCTGGAAGGCACGGCCGTCACCGAAGGCGGCGGCCCGGACCTGACCTTCCACGCGCTCTTCCCCAAGGCGGGCCACTACCGCGTCTGGGTGCAGTTCCAGCGCAACAACGTGCTCTCGACGGTGCCGTTTACCGTTCGAGTGTTGCGGCCGGGCGAGACGGCGGGACAGCAGTGATCGAGACTGCCGGCCTGGCCGCAATCGCGGCGTCGGTGGCATTGTCGTAGTACGCCGTCATCACCAGTCGCGTTCCCGCGGGCAGCGACACCGGCTCCTTGAGGATGTACGCCGACGGCCAGTCCGCGCGGTAGTTGTTCACCCACAGCATGGGATCGACGACGCCATCGGGTCTGATGGCGGTGACTTCGACGGATCGCGCGCCCTGGCCGGGCCGCGGCCAGATTGACGCGACGGTGGTCGCGGCCTTGATGGTCGTCTGGGCGCGGACGCGCTCACCGGTCTTCGCCGGCGCGACATTCACGGCCGCGGCGCTGGCGATCTCGATCGACTGCGCGGGTTGTGAAGGCGCCTTCTCGTAGAAATACAGGCCAAGGTCACCGCTGCCGGGCACCTCGCCGGCTTCGACGTTTCCCTTGTAGCCTACTTCCACGCTGAGCCGAGCTCCAGCAGCGAGCTGCACGCCCGCACCCGCCGGCATGGGGCTCACTTTGCTGGTCGGCGTCCAGGTGCCGAGCCATCTTCCGCTCCGCGCTTCGTAGATGGCGGCGTAGCGAATGCCGCGGCGGTCGGCGGGGTCCAGTTGCAGCGAGCGCAACCACTTCGCGGATTTCAATCCGGTCGCAACATCGAAGCGCTCAACGCGATACGGCGCATCGGGGGCGACCTTCTTGTCGGCGGCCACCTTCAACACGACATCCGGTTCGCCGTGCTCCCATCCCGTCAGCGACGGCACGTAGACAGGCTGCTTGTCCTCATCGACCAGCAGCACACCGCTCGGCGCGCCGCCGTCGGCCCACGACAGGATCAGGCTGATCTCGCGGCCGGTCAGGCTCATGTCGTTGGCGAAGTGCCCGTACCCTGACGCGGCGCCCCAGGGTGGCATCTTCCGCTCGAGAATCTCCTCCTTGATCGCCACGGCCCAGGGGCGCGCTTCCTTGTAGGTCGTCAGCGGCACCGACACATTGCCGTCGGTGTGGCACTGAAAGCACTTCTTCTGGAAGATCTGGGCTATCTCACGATTGAAGACGATCTTGGTCGTGATCGGCACGTGCCGCGTCTCGACGATCTCCGGACGAAGCATGAGATAGCTGCCCAGCCCGATGGCAGCGGCCGCAACACCCGCGATTGTGGTTCTGTTCCTCATCCCTGATTCCTGACAGCCCGACTGCCTGATGGCCCGATGGCCCGACAACCTGATTATAGGCAGGCGGCGATGTCGGGCAGCACGGTTTCAGCGCCCCCCTTCAACACCAGGTCTACCGTGGTGGATGCCGGGGTCGCCTCGGGATTGATCTCCACGGTAAACGCGCCCTGACGCCGCGCCTGCTCCACGAATGCCGCCGCGGGATACACCACTGCCGACGTGCCAATCGTCATGAACACGTCGCAGTGCACCGCGCGCATCGCCCGATCGACGACGTTCGACTCGAGCGTCTCGCCGAACCACACGACGCTTGGACGAATCAGCCCGTCGCAGTACGGGCATTTGGGAGGTAACTCCGCGAACTCAATCGTCTCGTCGCGCCATCGGCGTGGCGAGTTCGCGCACCCTCCCCAGCACGACACCTCCCAGATTGACCCGTGCAGGCGGATAACATCGTTCACGGGCGCTTGGCCCACCGTAGCCTTCGCGGAAGCGGCTTTCTCGTGAAGGCCATCGACGTTCTGCGTGATCAGCTTGAAGTTGGGGAACCTGCGCCCCCACTCCGCCAGCACGTGGTGCGCCGCGTTCGGCTCGCACGTCGAGATCCTGAACCGCCGCCAGTGATACCACTCCCACACCAGTTTCGGGTCGCGGCCAAACGCGTCGGCTGTGGCCAGCGCCTCGGGGCGGAAGTTTTTCCAGAGGCCGTCGTTGCCACGGAACGTTGGAACGCCGCTCGCGGCAGACACGCCCGCGCCGGTCAGGACCGTGATGCGCGCCTCGGGCGTCAGTCGCTTGATGAGGTCTTGCAAGAGGGGAAGGTGTTTGCTCGTTCCTGATTCCTAATTCCTCATTCCTGGTGCCTTCCTCTGTCCCGCCAGGAACTCGAATGCCTTCGGCAGGTTCGGCACCACGACGTCCGAGTGACCGCCGCCGGGAACTTCCACGTAGGTCACGTTCGCGTTGAGTTTCTTCAGCGCGCCGACCATGGTGCGCGAACCCGTCACGGCCACCGTGGGATCGGCATCGCCGTGGACGACGAACTGCGGAATGCCTTTCATGGCGTCGGCGAGCGATGGCGATCCGGTGCCGGCAAACGCGACCAACCCGGCCCACGTGTTCGGGTACTTCGCGCCGAGCGCCCATGTGCCGATGGCGCCCATCGAGTGTCCGATCAAGTAGATGCGCGACTCGTCCACGTTGTAGGCAGCCTTCATCAGCCGCAGCACCTCGAGCACGTCTTTCTCGCTGTACTCACTGCGGCGGCGTGACGCGGCATCCTGGGCGCCCATGATGCCCGAGCCGTAGAAACCGTCCCGGCGGAAGCCGAGCGGCGATGCGAGCAGGAAACCGTGCCGCTCCGCGAGTTTCGGCGGCAGCTGATCGTAGTTGTCGAAGAAACCGTCTTCGTTGCCGCCCAGGCCGTGCAGCGCGATCACCAGCGGCGTTGCCGTCGCGGCGGCGTAGGCCTTCGGCACATACACGCGGTACGGCATGATCTCGTTGGCGCCCTGCAGCAGGTAGTGCCGCTCGAAGTCGCCGGTCTTGCCCTTGAAAGGATCCTTGCCGCCCTTGGCGGCCGCGACCATCGCCTCCGCCTTGGCGATCTCCGTCGCAACGGCGAAGTCCGCCAGCTCAATGCGGCCGCGGTTGACGTTCCTGATGTAGTCACCCGGGAACAGCACGTCGTCCTTGACGGCCGGTGTCACGGTTGCGGCGGCCGACTCGAGCGCCTTCAATCGCGCATCGAGTCCCTTCTGGACGAACACGCCGAGCGTGGCGGCGCCGAGCGACGTGGCGCCGTCGAACACTTCCGCCTGCAGCACCATGGCGCCGTCTTCGACGCCGGTCAGATCGAGCTCGAGTGGGTACGGTGACTCGCGAAGGTCGCGGCTGATGCCATCGAACGTCCCGAGGTCGCGGGCAGGCGGTGGCGGCGGGGCGGCTTCGCCGCGGCGAGCAAGGGGCACGCGCTTGCGGATCGTCAGCTTGGCGGTAAGCGCCGGCGTAAGCTCAATCGCCGGCCGATAGATCTGCTCAAGACGAAGCGCATAGGTCACCGTTGAATCGACGACGGTGCGTTCGCTGCGAAGAACCAGCGACGATCTGAAATCGAGCTGCGGCGTCCACGCCTGCTTGTCGAGCAGCGCCAGGCCCCGGGCGATCTGCCGCCGCTGTTCAGCGGCGTTGCCGCTGCGCCGCGCATCCGCGAGCGCCTTGTCCACGTCATCGAGCTGCGCTTTCAACTCCCCGTCCGGCTTCGCCGACGTCTTCTGCGAGTTGTAGCGCACCGAGAGGGAACTCAGGCTCGGAAGGGCCTGACCGTACGCAGGGCCAATGGGCCAACAGGCGAATAGGCCAAGAAGAAGGAGGTATCGCTTACTGAAGTGCATATGCCACCAATTCCGCGTTCAAGCCGCCGCCGGCGGCGACGACGATGTACTGCTTACCTTGATACATATAAGTCATCGGCGATGCCAGCGGCCGTCCGGGCGCGTCCACTTCCCACAGGGTGGCGCCGGTCGCCTTGTCGAGCACCCGGAACTTCGTCGGCTCAACCTCCACCTTGCTGAGCGGCCGTGCGCCGACTGGCAGGTTGCCTCCGCCGCCAAGATTGCCTGCGCCCGCCGCCACGAACAACAACGTCCTCGTGACCATGGCAGCGTTGCGAATCGGCATCCCAAGCGGGGAAAGATTCAGGTCCTTGAGCAGCGGGTGATTGCGAGGACCGTCTCCAATCGCCGCCATCCACCTCGTCTCCCCCTGGTTGAGGTCGATGGCGGTCACACGGCCGTACGGGGGCTTCAGCAACGGCAACCCGTCGATCAACGGCGGCATCATCGTGCCACCGCGCACGTAGAGAAGATTGCTGCGCGCGGGGTCTGGCTTGATGAGTTGCACGACGATTGGGCTGGTGATCGACGGCACATACAGCGTGTTGGTCTCCGGATCGAACGCCGCGCCAGCCCAGTTCGCTCCGCCGGTCCATCCAGGATTGACGATGGTGCCCTTTTCGGTCGGCGGCGTAAACAGCGGCCCGGTCTCGAATTGCCTGAACACCTCGAGTGCCGCGGCCTTCAACTCCGGCGTGAAGTCGATCAAGTCGCTCTCGGTGACGCCCTGCCGCTCGTACGCAGGTGGTTTGGTTGGGAACGGCTGCGTCGGCGAGGTGCGTTCGCCCGGCACCGTGGACTGCGGTACCGGCCGCTCTTCGATCGGCCACACCGGCGAGCCGTTGCGGCGATCGAGCACGTAGGTGAACCCCTGCTTGCTGACCTGTGCCAGCGCCTTGATCGGCTTGCCGTTCACGGTGATGTCAACCAGGATGGGCGCCGCCGGGAAGTCGTAGTCCCAGACGCCGTGGTGCACGCCCTGAAAATGCCACACGCGCTTGCCGGTCTTCGCATCGACCGCCATGATCGTTTCGGCGAACAGGTTGTGGCCCGGGCGGTGGCCGCCGTAGAAGTCGTCGGTCGGGGTGCCGAACGGCAGATACACGTAGCCGAGCTCTTCGTCGGTCGACATGTTGGTCCACACGTTGGTGCTGCCCGTGTAGGTCCACGAATCGTCGCCCCAGGTCTCGTTGCCGTACTCGCCCTTCTGCGGGATCGAGCGAATCGTCCACAGCCGTTTGCCGGTCCGCACGTCGAAGCCGCTGACGTCGCCGCGCGGCCACTCCTTGTGCGTCGGGCCGTCGTGGATGCTCGCGCCGACGATGATGACGTCTCGAACCACGACGGGCGCCGCAGTGACGGAGTAGTTGGTGGCGCGCACCGCGTTCGCCAGCGAGCCCATCAAATCGACGCGCCCGTCCTGGCCGAACGTCTTGTCGAGCGTGCCCGTCTGCGCGTCGACGGAGATCAGGTGGGCGTCGTGCGTGCCGAGAATCAGGCGATCGCCGCCGCCACTCTGGCGAGTCGAAGGGTCGCTCCAGTAGGCGATACCCCGATGCACGTAGCCCAGATTGCCGGGCCGGCCCGTCTTCCAGTTGCCGGGATCCAGCGCCCAGATCGTCTGACCCGTCGCGGGGTTGATCGCCGCGATTTGTCCCAGGGACGTGACGGTGTAGAGCACACCCTTCACCATCAGCGGCGTGTCCGCGTAGCCGCCGGGACGCGCGGTCGGGTTCGCCGCGACGACCGCATTATCCGGCGAGGTCCATCGCCACGCGACCTGCAGCTTGCCGATCGTGTCCTTGTTGATCTGATCGAGCGGTGAGTACTTGTGGCTCGCGGCGTTGCCGGAATAGTGCGTCCACTCCACCGACCGGCCCTGGGCGCCGGCCATCTGCAGGCCGACCAGCACTAGCGAGATCGCGCAGGCGAATTTGCTCATGGGTTGTCACTCGATCGCGAACGCCAGCAGCACATTCCCGGCAATCTGCCCGAATGCGCCGTACCCCGACGAGAAGAACATCATGCCGTTGACGATGGTGGCGCCGCCGGCGTTGATGGAGCCGCCGCGCGCCTTCACTCCATTCACGGTTTCGAACTCGCGGTTGGTGGCGAACTCCCACAACACCTTGCCATCCGCCGTACTGTAGGCGCGCATCATGCCGTCGGTCGCGCCCGAGAACACCACGCCGGGGATCGCGCTCGCGGCCGCCGACTGCGACGGGATGCACTTGGACGTGTTGTCAGGACAGGTGGCGATGGGTGGGGCCCACCATACGCGCTCGCCGGTCGCCAGATCGATCGCCGCCAGTCCACCAGCCGCCTTGATGCCGAGCAGGCCATCGGCGTTCGGGTAATACACGCGACGATCGTCGGCCGCGCCGCCCCACTCAATGCCGCCGAGCGGGCTGCCCTGGCCCACGCGATGCTGCCACAGCACCGTGCCATCGTCTGGATTGATGCCCCACGCCAGGCCGGACTTCTGGCCGACGGCGAGTACGCGGCGCCCGCCGCTCAGTGTCTTGAGGATGGGCGACGTGCCGACCGCGAAGTCGGGACCGACCTCCTGCGGGCAGGTTTCCGATGTGCTCTTGGGACCGCAGCCAATCAAGAACGCATCATTTGGCGTCAGTTGCCGATTCCAGATCCGCTTGCCGGTGGCCAGGTCGAGCGCCATGACCGAGTTGGTGGTGTTGGGTGCGGGGTAGGTGTAGCCGTTGCTGGTCGAAATGTAGATGCGCCGCCGCTCCGGATCGATGGTCGGCGCCGCCCACACCGCCGCGCCGGCGGGGCCGAACAGCTGCGTGCCGATCGATGTCTTGCCAAGCGGCACCGCCGCTTCGCTGATCGTGTAGGTCTGCCACTGCTTGGCGCCGGTGTTGGCGTCGTAGGCAATCAAGCTGCCGCGGAACGTGCAGCATGGGTACTTCGCGTTGCCGCCAACCGCTTCCTCGACCGACGACACCGGCACGTACAGCCGGCCGTCATGAAACGCGCTGGCGCCGGTGATGCGGGCCACCTGGTGTGCATCGACATTGGCCGTCCAGATCAGCGCGCCGCTGTCGGCGTTGACGGCATAGACGTTGGCGCGAACGTCACCAAAGAAGATCGCGAAGCTCGTGTTCGGTGTCTTGACCGGCGCAACGGTGATGGCACTTCGCACGCCGCCCTTGGCTTGAAACGACCAGTAGACGCAGCCGGTGGCGGCATCGAGCGCGTAGACGTAGCCGTTGTCGCTGCCGACGAAAATGCGCCCGCCCATCACGGTCGGCTGTCCCCAGGCCTGGCGGCCGTTGGCGTAGCCGAACGCCCACTTCAACTTGAGCTTGGGCACGCTGTCGGCGCTGAGGCCGGCAGCCTTGGCCGATTGAAAGCGTGTGTTGGAGAGATCGACGCCCCACCCGTTCCAGCCGGCGCCGCTCATGGGGTCGCCAAGCGGTCTCGCGGCGCAGCGATTGGGCATCGCGGCAGCGTCACCAGGCGACACGTTGCCGAAGGCTTTCCCGCCGGCGGCATGCGACGCCACGAGCTTGCGTTGCGCGTCATCGAGCCCCGCCGCCATCGACGCCATGCTGCCGGTGCTGATCGCCGCGAAGATCGCCTCTGGCGTCATCGCCCGCAGCTGTTCGGCCGCCGGCGCGCGGGTGGCCGGGGCGGGGTTCACGTGGCAGCTGGCGCAGCGTTGTTCGAAGAGCGACGGGCCCGACTCCTGCGCCCGGGCATGCGCCGCCGAGATCGGGAGATTGACAAGTACAAGAGATAGAATGCAAGCGAATTTGCTCATGAATTGTTCCCTGGACGCGCCATCGTAACACCACCCTCTTTTTGATAGGATCCGTTGCCCCCAAGGAGGGCTCCGCAACATGAACTCTTCACTTCGCGTTGTGGCAGCCGCGTGTGTGGCTGTCGGCTTGCTCGCTACTGCACATCTTTCCGCCCAGGGCGTGAACGTCACGGGTGATTGGGCCTTCGACGTTCAGACCGATCAGGGCGGCGGTACGCCAACCATCACCTTCAAACAGGACGGCGAAAAGCTGACGGGCAAGTACGTCGGCCAGCTGGGTAATGCTGATCTGACAGGAACCGTGAAAGGCAATGCCATCAAGTTCACCTTCACGATCGACGCCCAGGGCCAGCCGGCACCTGTCAACTACGAGGGAACGGTCGAAAAGAACACCATGAAGGGGAAGCTCGACATCGGCGGGATGATCAGCGGCACCTTCACCGCGACCAGGAAATGATCCAAATCTACGTATCCCATTTACGTTGACTGGTTTGGCAAGCTACCGCCTAATGAGATTGTTTGCAGTGACTCTTTCACGCCCCTGCTTCTGAAGGCGTCGGTAGTGTTGACGTGCCCCGCACGCGGCGGGGCTTAGGGGAAGGAATACTGGTGATGCGATTACTGACGGTTGGTTGTTTTGCTTTGCTCACGTTCCTGCTCACGCCAATCGTGGCGTCGGCGCAGACCAGCACCATTTCGGGCACGGTGAGAGATTCATCCGGCGGCGTGCTGCCTGGTGTCACCGTGGAAGCGTCCAGTCCGGCGCTGATCGAAAAGGCGCGCTCGACGGTCACCAGCGGCTCGGGCTCGTATTCAATCGTCGCGCTGCGTCCCGGCACTTACACGGTGAAATTCGAGTTGCCCGGCTTCAGCACGGTCATTCGCGAGGGCATTGAGCTGACGTCCGATTTCACGGCGACCATCAACATCGATCTGAAGGTCGGTGCCCTGGAGGAGACACTCACCGTCACCGGCGAGTCGCCGATCGTGGACACGCGGAGCATCACGCAGCGCGTGGTGATGACGGCGGAAGTGCGCGAGGCGCTGCCGACCGGCCGCAACATCCAGGCGGTCGGCATCATGATTCCCGGCACCACCATCGCGATGGGCGGCGGCGGCGCGCTGTCGCGCGACGTCGGCGGCTCGGGCAACCTCCAGCAGTCGCCGCTGCAGTACCGCGGCTCGGGCGACACCGTGCAGACCGTGGACGGCATCCGCCTGAACAACCTGTGCGCGCAGGGCGCCTACAGCGGTGTCTACTGGAACGACGCCAGCTTCGAGGAGTTCAGCTATGTGACCGGCGCCGATTCCACCGAGATGGGCCAGGGCGGCATGCGCGTCAACATGGTGCCCCGGGACGGCGGCAACACCTTCCGCGGCTCGGTGATCTTCAACTTCGCCGGCGAGCGCTTCGGTTCGGACAACTGCGGCTCGCCCGGCCTTGGTCAGGCCTGCAGCCGCTCCAACTTGAGCGGCAGCAAGACCTTCAATGCGAACAACCACATCACCAACGTGGACGTGATCAAGGAGATCTGGGACGTCAACCCGAGCATCGGCGGCCCGATCAAGCGCAACAAGATCTGGTTCAACTACACGTTCCGCAACCTGGGCTCGACCAAGACCAAGACCGACGCCTACGAGGACAGGAACCCGTCGCCGTTCATCTACGATCCGGATTTCTCGAAGCCGGGCGTTGACGACGGCCACATCACCAGCAACGCCGGCCGCATTTCCTGGCAGGTGAGCAGCCGGGACAAGGTGTCGGTCTATCACGACAACCAGCGCAAATACCGCAACCACTGGGGTATTGCGGCCACGGTTCCGCCCGACGCCGCGGGCGTGCAGGTGACGCCGACCAGCTTCGTCAACGTCAGCAAGTGGACGCGGACGCACACCAACAACCTGCTGCTCGAAGCCGGTTTCGGTATGTACAACCAGGAATACACCGAGCTCTACCAGCCGAGCGTCGTCGGGCACGACCGCAAGGTGTGGGACGAGGAAGCGATTCGCAACTCGCGCGTCTACAACGTGGTGGACTCGTCGAACGCCCGGCAGGCCAACGCGTGGCCGAACCCGGCGGATCACTTCTCGGTGCTGAGAACGTTCATGGGCGCAGCCAACTACGTGCTTGGCGCGCACAGCTTCCGCGGCGGGGTGACGTGGAGCAACGGCGACTGGCGCGAGCTCCGGATGTGGACCGGCGACGTGCAGCCGATCACGTTCAACGCCGGCCGGCCGACGTCCGTCACCCTGCGCCTCCCGAACGATCGGGCCAACGGCATCAATCGCGACCTCGGCATCTACGCGCAGGACAAGTGGTCGCTCGGCCGCGTCACGCTGAACCTCGGTGTGCGCTACGACCAGTTCATCGGCGAGACGCGCGAGAGCAAGGTGCTGCCGAGCCGCCACGGGGCCGGCGCGACCTTTGGTGACTGCCCGGACGGGCAGTGGGATCCGGGAGAACTCTGCACCGGCAAGGTCCAGAACTGGAAGGACCTGTCGCCGCGCGTGGGTTTCGCGATGGATGTGTTCGGCAACGGCCGCACGGCGATCAAGGCGAGCTGGGCGCGCTATGTCGCCGGCCAGAACATTGCGTTCGTCAACCAGGTGAACCCGATCGGCGCGCTGACCGCGGCCGACACGCGCGCCTGGACCGACCTCGACGGCAACGGCCTGCCGATCGACGCCAACGGCAACATCCAGTTCAACGAGCTCACCAACTCAGCGGCGACGTCGACGTTCGGCCGCCTGACGGTGCCGACCACGACCTATTCGCCCGACCTGCTCCGCGGCTGGGGCAAGCGCGGCTACAACAACGAATACACCGTCGCGGCGCAGCACCAGCTCGCGGATCGCATCTCGGTGAACGGCGGCTACTACCGCCGCAAGTTCGGCAACCAGGTAATCTTCGACGACCTGCGTTACGACGAGAGCAGCTATGACTATGTGTGTCTGAGGGCGCCCTCCGACCCGGATCTGCCGGGCGGCGGCGGCTACCAGGTGTGCGGCATTCCCGACCTGAAGCAGTCGGTGTTCGCCCTGAACCAGCCGGCCAACACCCTGATCCGCTTCTCGAAGGACTTCGGCGGCGAGACCAACCTGTTTCAGGGCTTCGACGTCAACCTCGAGGCGCGGTTCCGGAACGGCGCGTTCCTGCGCGGTGGCATTGCGGCGACCTCACGCACGTTCGACAACTGCAACCTGCTGAAGGCGGGCGCGGACGCCGTCGCGGCGGGCAGCAACGAGATCTACCCGGACAGCAAGGGCTGCCATCGCGAGTACGGCTACCGGCCGGACGCCAAGTGGTCGGCCTCCTACACGCTGCCGTGGGACATCCAGGTCGCCGGCACCTACCAGTTCACGCGTGGCGTGCAGACCGGCGGCGCCGGTCCGAGCATCACCGCTTCGTGGACCGTCGTCAACGCCGTCGCACAGCAGCAGCTCGGGCGGAACTGGCAGAGCAACGCCGCCTCGCGCACCGTGCAGCTGATCAGCGAAGGCAAGGACTACGGCAAGCACAACCTGAACCAGCTCGACATCCGTTTGGGAAAGCGGTTCAACGTGAACCGGGTGCGCCTGCGCGTGGACTTCGACCTCTACAACGTGCTCAACAGCAGCTGGCCGTACACGGTGAACACCATCTACACGACCGCGGCGACGTCCTCGTATCTGCGGCCGACCAACGTGCTGCAGCACCGGTTCTTCAAGCTCGGGGGCCACATATCGTTCTAAGGTCAAGGCGGGAAGCTTAAGATACGAGTCTTGGGCTTCCCGCTTTTTCTTGTACTCCTCGCCTCGACTGCCGCGTTCCGACAGCACGCGCCGCACGCGGTCACCTCCGTTCCGCAAGAACTGCTCGAGCGCCAGGTCACGCTTCGCGCCGGCATTGGCACCGTGCATGACGATGCGGGGTCCACGTCGGTGGAGGCGCAGCGCTTCTACGATCAGGGACTCGCCTACCTGCACAACTACGTGTGGATCGAGGCGGCACGATCCTTCCACCAGGCATTGCGGCTGGATCCGAATCTCGCACTGGCGCACGCCGGGCTGAGCATCGCATACATCGAGCTGAACAAGGCGCTTCCCTCACGACAGGCAATCGCCACCGCGCAGCAGCTCGCCGCGACTGCCGACGATCACGTCAAGCGCCACGTCGAAGCGCGCGCGTTGCAGATGGCCGCAGAGGATGCGCCCGGCGACCCGGCGAAACTCGCCGCGTATCGCAAGGCCCTCGATGCGGCAATCGCGGCGTTCCCGAACGACGCCGAGTTCCTGCTGGCGCGCGGCATCGCCGAGTCACCCGATCCCGCCGATCGCGGCCAGGGATCGGTGCTGGCATCGATTCCGTTCTTCGAACGCGCGCTGAAGGCTGCGCCCGGACATTTCGCCCCGCATCATTTCCTGGCGCACGCCTACGAGAACAACGGCCGGACCAAGGAAGCGGTCACGGCCGCATCGGCATACGCGTCACACGCATCAAGCGTGCCCCACGCGGTGCACATGCACGGCCACGAGCTGCGGCGCGCCGGCCGCATCCACGAGGCCATCGCCCGATTCGAGGCCGCCGACAAGCTGCAGCGCGATTACCTCGCGCGGGAGAGAGTCTCCTCCGAATACGACTGGCACCACGCGCACAATCTCGACCTGCTCGCGGCGTCGTATCAGTACGTCGGCCAGATGAAGAAGGCCGAGGCGCTGCTGAGGCAGTCATTCAATCTGCCCACGAACCTGCTGGTGCAGGCGGTCAACAAGCGAGAGTGGCCGGCCTTCCTGATCGCGCGCAACCGGCTGCCGGAGGCCGCCAAAGCCGCGCAGACACTGCTGTCGCATCCCAGCCTCGTCGTCCAGGCAACCGGTCACATCGAGCTGGGCTTCGCGCAACTGGCGATGAATCGTCCCGCCGACGGCGCCGCATCCTCCAACGCCGCGCTCAAGGCGCTGCGCGCGGCACAGGGCGCGCAGGGGCTGGCGGCGATCGCCCTCGAAGCCCTGCAGGGTGAGTTCCTGCTGCGGACGGCGCAAAAAGACAAGGGCCGCCAGGTCATGGAACGCGCCGCTCAAAAGTGGCGATCGTTGCCGGGGCCGGATGCGTGGACGCAGTCACTGTTCAGACTGGAAGCGCTGGCCAAGGCGGCCCGGCAGGTGGGCGACTGGTCATTCGCGGCCCGGATGGCCCAGCTGATGCTCGAACACGACCCGAACTATGCCGGCACTCATTTCGCCCTCGCCCTGGTGGCCCAGAACTCAGGGAACACGGCCACGGCGGCCCGGGAGTTCGATGTGGCTGTGAAAGGGTGGGCAAACGCCGATCCCGACCTGCCGGAGCTGGCGATTGCCAAAAAGCGGTAAACCCTCGGATGTCCGACCTCGTCTATTCGAGTCGATGTAAATATGACGCGCCTAGCCACCACCGCCCTTTTGGCCGTTCTCGCCGCCCCACTTGCCCTGAGCGAGGTTGGCTTCGCTCGCGAAACCCACCGAGCCGAAGGGCAGCGAGACCGGGACGACCGTTCGCGCGGACCGCGCGAGACCGAGACCGTCGATCGCGCCCTGCTAATGCCCCCGGCGGGACGCTCCGGCTCAAGACTTTCTCTGGCCACGTGAAGATCACCGGCGGCACTGGCAACCAGCTGGTCGTGCACGCCATTCGCCGCGCTACGCGCGAGCGGCTCAACGACATCAAGCTCAAGATCACGCAGAGCGGCACCACCACTGAAATCGACGCCAACCATCGCATCGTGGAGCGTCGCAACGACAACGTCGTCGAAACCGACTTCGACCTCCAGTTGCCGGCGCGGACGCGCCTTGACCTCAAGACGTTCAGCGCGCCGATCACGGTGATGGGCGTGACCGGCAGCCAGAACATCGATGGCTTCAGCTCCGACATCATCATCGAGAGCAGCGAGTGGGCGGATGGCTCGATCGGCGTCACCACCTTCAGCGGCGACGTGCGCCTGCGGCTGCCCGCCAACGCACGCGGCAACATCGACTTCAACAGCTTCAGCGGCCGCTTCGAAAGCGACCTCCCCGTGACACTGAGCAACCGCAGCCGCCGGAACTTCCGCGGCGCGCTGAACGGCGGCGGCCCCGGTGCTGCGTAGCGGCACTGGCGTTTAGAAGAGATTTCTCCGTGCCTCCGTGTCTGCGTGGCGTATGCTCTTCGCGCACATGATTGCGCGCCTCATGGCTCGCGTCGGGCTGGTCACACCTGACCAGCGCGCCTGGGCCTGGTACGACTGGGCCAATTCGGTCTACTTCACCACCGTCATCACCGCGGTCTTCCCCAGCTTCTTCGCGACTTACGCCGCCAGAGGCCTCGAGCCCGCGCAGGCGACCGCACGATTTGGCCTGATCACCACGGTTTCGGTGGCGATCATCGCCATCATTTCGCCGGTCCTCGGCGCCATCGCGGACTACAGCGGCGCCAAGAAACGCTTCCTCGCGATCTTCATGGTGATCGGCGTCACGTCGTGCGCAGCGATGGCGCTGATCGGCGAGGGCGACATCGGTCTGGCGTCGGCGCTGTTCTTCATCGGCAACATCGGCGTGTCCGGCTCGCTGGTGTTCTACGACTCGCTGTTGCCGCACGTGGCGGCGCCGCGCGATACCGACCGGGTGTCATCGGCCGGGTATGCCATGGGATACCTCAGCGGCGGCGTCTTGCTGCTGATCAACCTCGCGTGGATCCTGCAGCCTGCGGCGTTCGGGTTCGCCGACACGGTGTCGGCGATCAAGGCGTCGTTCCTCGCGGTCGCGCTGTGGTGGGCGGCGTTTTCGATTCCGCTGTTTCGCGGCGTCGCTGAACCTGCCCCCGATCGATCGATCGGCGGTGGCCCGGCGATCGCGGTGGCGTTCGGCCGGCTGGCGCGGACGTTTCGCGAGATCAGGCTGTATCGAAACGCCTTCCTGCTGTTCATCGCCATGCTGCTCTACCAGGACGGCATTCAGACGGTGATTCGCATGTCGAGCGTGTTCGGCGCCGAGGTCGGGATTGACCAGAACGCGCAGATTGCCGCATTCGTCATGGTCCAGTTCGTCGGCATTCCATGCGCCGTCCTGTTCGGAGCACTCGGCGCGCGCATCGGCACGAAGAAGTGCATCTTCATCGCCATCGGCGTTTACATCCTCGCGGCCGGGCTGGCCTATTTCATGACGTCCGCCGTCCACTTCTTCCTGCTGGCGTTCCTGGTGGCCCTGGTGCTGGGCGGCTCACAGGCGCTGAGCCGCGCGCTGTTCGCGCGCCTGATTCCGCACGACCGGACGTCGGAGTTCTTCGCCTTCTACGCGGTGTCAGAGAGGTTTGCCACGGTGTTTGGCCCGGCGTTGTTCACGATCAGCGTGCTCGTCACTGGCTCGAGCCGGTCCGCCATCATCGCCATCATCGGCCTGTTCGTCGCCGGCGCGTTCGTATTGAGCCTGGTCGACGAAGAAGCCGGCGCCCGCGCGGCGCTTTCATAGCCCACAGATTTCGCTGATTCCACCGATTGACGGCCGCTGCTCGCCAGCCGGCCGTCGGCCCAGGCGGCTTCAACCTGCGATTGCGCCTGGCGTATGTCTTCGATGCGAGAGCCGGCGCGGACGAGCCGCAGTTGCGCCTCGGCGGCGACTTGCTCCGCCTTGGCGCGATCGATCGCCAACTGCGTGTCGCGGGTGTCGAGGGTCAGGATCGTCTGCCCCTGCTGGATGCGGTCGCCCTCCTTCACCGTGAGCGTCAGGATGCGTCCGCCCGCGTCGGGGCCGATTCGAGCCTCCGTCGCGTCGACGTGCCCCGGGACGCGAATGCGATCTGACGGCGGTGGTTCCGAGCATGCGGCAGCGGCGGCAAGGGCGATGGCAGTGGCGAGTCGTTTCATTTGTCTGTGCTCTCTGCGCGTTCTGTGGCCAGCATCCGTCGAGCGGTTTGCCGGTTGTGGGCGATGACGTCCTCGCGCGAGATGGCGACGAGCATCGGGAAGTCCTGGTTCTTTCGTTCCGGTTGTGCGGCGACGCGCTCACGCGCGGCGTTGATGACGATGGGGCCGACCACCGATTGGTAGGCGAGGATTGGATGGACTTGGCGAAACACGCCTAGCTGCCGGCCCTGCTCGAGAATGGCCGCGAAGCTCTGGATGATGCCCCGCATGTGCACCATCGTGGCGGGGTCGAGGCGAGGCATCCCCTCGGCGACTTCGCGCAGCATCATCGCCGGCATCCACGGGCGCGTCTCCGTCATGCGCACGAACACTTCAATGAACTCATCGAGCTTGGCATCCGGCGTGGCCGGTCCCGATGCGATGGCGCCGACGGTCTCGCTCATCTTGATGAGGCCGTCGCCGACGATGGCGCGGTAGAGGGCGAGTTTGTCGGCGAAGTGGTAGTAGATCATCGCCTTGTTGACGCCGGCGGCGCGGGCGATGTTGTCCATGCTGACGCCATCGAAACCGCGCGACGAGAAGTGGGTGGCGGCCGCGTGGAACACAGCATCACGGGTTGAGGTAGCGGCTGGAGCGCTTCGCGGCGACACTGTTAACTAACCAGTTAGTTAACACGCAGACCCGGCTGCGTGTCAACCCGTCAGACCGTAAGATGGGAAGATGACCATCGTCATTGCGGGCGGTTCCGGGTTTTTGGGCCGGAAACTGGCCGGTCGCATTTCGGACGAAGGCCATCGGGCCCTGCTACTGACGCGGCGCGCGGGGCTGGTCGGCGACGTGCTCAGGTGGGAGCCGGATGGATCGGCGGGTTCGCTGCCACCGCATCTTGAAGGCGTGGATGCGGTCGTGAACCTGGCTGGCGAGGGCATCGCCGATGGCCGCTGGACGAACGCGCGCAAGGAGACGTTGCGCAGCAGCCGGGTGCTGCCGACGCGCACCTTGGTGCGCGCGATGGCAGAGTGCCGGCGTCCGCCGCGAGTCTTCGTGAGCGGATCCGCGGTCGGCTACTACGGGCCGCGCGGCGACGAACTGATCACGGAATCGGCAGGGCCGGGCTCGGATTTTCTTGGACGGCTGGCCATCGACTGGGAGCAGGAAGCGTGCTTGGCCGAATCGCCGCAAACGCGCGTGGTGCTGGTGCGAACCGGCCTCGTCATGGCGAAAGACGGCGGCGCGCTCGCCAAGATGCTGTTGCCTTTCAAGCTCGGGCTCGGCGCGACGCTCGGCTCCGGTGATCAGTTCATGCCCTGGATTCACGCCGACGACTGGGTGTCGATGGTCATCTGGCTGATCCGGAACGATCGGGCATCCGGCACATTCAATGCGTCGGCGCCAACACCGGTGACGAACCGCGAGTTTACGGGGACGCTGGGCCGCGTGTTACGGCGCCCGGCGCTGCTGCGCGCACCGGGGTTCGTGCTGCAGGCCGCGCTCGGGGAAATGTCGTCCATCCTCCTGGGTGGCCAGCGCGTCGTGCCCGCGGCCGCTGCACAATTGGGATTTCAGTTCGCGCACCGCGCGTTGGAGCCAGCGCTCAGGAGTCTGATCTTATGAAGCTACGCAGCAAGAAGCTGTTCGTCGCCGCCGTCGTGGCCGCGCTCGCGGCGATCGGGCCGCTTTCGCAAACGAACCCCCTGGCCGCGCAGAACAACGAGGACCAAGCAAAGCGGGTCCGCGAAGCGGCGACGGTGCTCGACGAGATCATGGGCGCCGCCGACAAGGCGGTGCCGCGCTCGGTGATGGAAAAGGCCGAGGCCATTGCCGTATTTCCGTCGCTGATCAAGGGCGGCATCGGCATTGGCGGGCAGCGCGGGCGCGGCATCCTCAGCGTGCGTGACAGGAAGAACGGCGGCTGGTCGAATCCGGCGTTCCTCACGATCACCGGTGGCAGTGTCGGCGCGCAGTTCGGCCTGCAGGCCATCGACCTCGTGCTGGTGATCAACAACCAGCGCGGTCTCGAGCAGCTCGTGAAGAACCAGTTCAAGGTTGGCGCGGATGCGGGCGTCGCCGCCGGACCGGTCGGCCGTGAAGCCAGCGCCGCCACCGACATCCAGATGCGCGCCCAGATTCTCAGCTACTCGCGCTCGCGCGGCCTGTTCGCGGGTGTGACGCTGAACGGCTCGACAATCCGCCAGGATCGTGACGCCAATGAACGACTCTACGGCGTGGGCTACCGCACCGGCCAGATTGTGTTCGAAGGCATGGGCGCGCCGACCGCGACCGACGCCGTCAACAACTGGCGGGCGGCTCTTGCGAAATACGCGAAGTGAAGACGGGCTCATGGGCTACGGGCGACTAGGCGAATAGGCGAACGTTCCGTAGCCCGTAGCCCTTAGAGCACGTTCGGCGCTCCCGCCCTATAGTTCGCGCCGAGGATCGTGACCGAGTTGCTGCCCAGCCACGAGTCCAGCACCTTGGCATAGACGCTGCGGAAGTCGGTCTCGAACCGCACGTCGCCGGCGTTGTTCTCGAGCGTCGGGTTGGCGGGATCGGTGTTCAGGTTCGGCGCCGTCCCGTAGATTCCGCCGCGCACTCCCCCGCCGATCAACATCATGTTGGCGCCGGCACCGTGATCGGTGCCCTGGCTGCCGTTCTCGCTGATGCGGCGGCCGAACTCCGAGTAGACGACGATTAGCGTGTTGCTCAACAGGCCCTGGTTGCTGAGATCGTCGTAGAACGCCTTCACGCCGTCACCGAGCGTCGCCATCAGGTTGACGTAGGCGCCCGCGTTGACGCCCTGCGACGCATGCGTGTCATAGCCGCCGGTCTGCACCCAGAACACCTTGGTGCTGATCTGGCGATTCATCGCGCCGGCCACCGCCTGCAGCGCCTGCGCGAATCCATTGGTGGGATAGGTCAGCGACGGGCGATAGGTGGCCACGGTCGCTACCCGGTCGAGCGTGCCGAGCGCTGCCTGCGTGGTGCTGTTCACGAACGCCAGGTGCGGCCGATCGACAGGGACGTGCGACGAGATGCGCAACTGCGCCGAGCGCTCGTAGCCCGCTTCCGTGCCGCTGTTCGGGCTCGAGAACGAATACGACGCAGGGGTGGTGATCGCCGGCACGCCGACGGTCCGGGCCATCAGCGGCCGCGGCGTCTCGCGAGAGGTGTTCCACGCGACCAGCGGATCGAGCGGCGGGCTCAGCGAATCGAGGTAGCGGCCCAGCCACCCGGTGCCGGACGTATTGCCGGGATTGGCCGTGCCCCAGATGTCGAAGCCGGTGAAGTGCGAGCGGCTCTGGTTGGCATAGCCGGTGCGTTGCACAATCGCGAGCCGGCCGGCGTCGAAGATCGCGCGCAGGCCCGTCAACCGCGGATGCAATCCCAGCTCGATGTTCGACGCGTCGGTGCCGATCTGCAGCACGTTCGCCGCGGGCACCGCGATGGTGGGCCTGCGGCTGGTATAGAACGGATCGCGGTACGGAATCACGGTGCTGAGCGAGTCGTTGCCGCCGCCGAGGTAGACCACCACGAGATTGCGCGCCGACGCCTGTGCGAACGCCATGTCGCACAGCATCTGCGGCGCCGCGAACCCGAAGGTGAATGCCGTGACGCCGCCCTTGACGAATTGACGCCGCGAGAAATTCATGAGCGATCCTGACTGCCTGGTGGCCTGACTGTCCGACGGCCTGTCAATTGAACTGGTACTCTCCGGATCCGACGATCAGTCTCGCCAGCCCGGGAATGCGGGTCTGCAGTTGCGCGTCCGATCCCGACCACGTGGTCGATCGCAGATAGTCCGTCATCGCCGTGGTTTGCGCCGTGCTGAACGGCATCGCCCGGAAGCGCGTCAACATGTACTCGAGCACTCGCTCGGGGCTCTGCCGGTACGGCTGCGCGTCACGGGCGAGATTGAAGCGCTGGTTCCCGGCCAGCGTCGACGCGAAATTCATGCGCATCAACATGGACGACGTGGAAATCCAGCCAGGGCCCAGCGCCCAGCCATTGACGTCGGGCGGTTCGTAGAGCTGCTGCCCCATGTTCACCAGCGGCGTCATGGCGCTGTTCACCGTGAACCCGGACCACCCGGTTTCCTTGATGGCGCGAGCGACGTACTCGACCGGCCAGGAGTAGCGCTGGTAGAGGTTGGCGGGATTACGGAACTGAGACGACGTGAACAGCGTGCGCAGCATCGCCTTGATGTTGTAGTTGCCCCCCAGGTAGGCGTTCGCCATGGCCGAGACCAACGCCGGATCCGGCTCGGAGATTTCGTTGACGAAGAACTTGTAGAGCTTCGCCGCCAGGCGATGGGGGGTCGCGGGATGCCGCACCAGCGCCAGCACCAGGTCGAGCGCATCCTGTTCGCCCTGCGCCGACGAGCGCGCCGGAATCGTGCGACCGCCGTCTGGATAGATCGCGAACGTGAACGTTTTCGCCGCCGTGTCGTGATCGTTGGGCCGGTACTGATACTCGTAGTAGCTGGTTTCGACATTCGCACGATCGCCGGCGATCACCCAATTGAAGCCGGTGAACACCCGCGCCGCGGCGTACACGTCCGCCTCGGTGTAGTTGCCGATGCCCAGGCTGAACAGCTCCATGATCTCCCGGCCGAAATTCTCCTGCGGCCGGGTGCGCGTGTTCAGCTGGCTGTCAAGCCAGTAGACCATCCCGGGATCTCTCGCCATCTCCCAGAGGAGCGTCGCGAAGTTGCCGGTGCCGAGCTCGCGGAGCTTCTGGATCTGCCCCGGCGGGCTGCCCGCCAGGCTGTTCGGATCGTTGTCCATCAAGCGCGTCGCGCGCTCCTGGCCCACCGCGCCTGCGAGCTTGCTGTAGGCGGTCGCGAAGTGGTTGTGCCAGAACAGCGCCATCTTCTCTTCGAGCGGGCGCAGCGAGTGGACCATGCGAAACAGCCAGCGCTGTCGCGCGTCATTGATTAGCGTGTTCGGCGAGAACGGCCGGCCCGACTGCGTGGTGATGCCGACATACTCCGGCAACCCGATCTTCGAGTCGTGATCGGTCGACTGCGACTCGTAGTTGAGGAGGCGATCGATGACCGTATCGACCGACAGGTTGTTCCAGACCGCGAGCTCGGCCGGGCTCGCCCCGAAACCCATACGCCGAAGAATGTGTTCCAACATACGGATACGTACTCGTTGGTATTGGGGAGTCCGATCCCGCCCGAAAATTTTAGGCCGAACGGAAGCGCCCTGGTTACGTGCAAAATGCACAAAACCGACGAAGAACCACGAAGCGGCCTACGGCAGGCTCAGCAAATTCGCCGGCAGGCGGTATGCGCCAGCTGTTCCTGCCGGAAGCTGGCGCCAGAGCCCGAGGCCCACATACAGCCAGCACCGCTTTCCGACGTTGGCCTCCACCAGGGCGCCACGCGTCGGCCCCTGATTGTATGGGAAAGGCTCACGGATCCGTAATCGCCGGTATGGGGGAGTCCGATCCGGCCCTGGAATTTTAGACCGAACGGCGCCGCCCTGGTTACGTGCAAAACGCGCAAAACCGACGAAGAACCACGAAGCGGCCTACGGCAGGCTCAGCAAATTCGCCAGCAGGCGGTATGCACCAGCTGTTCCTGCCGGAAGCTGGCGCCAGAGCCCGAGGCCCACATACAGCCAGCGCCCCTTTCCGACGTTGGCTTCCACCAGGGCGCCGCGCTTCGCCCCCTGATTGTATGGGAAAGGCTCGGTGAATTCGATCAAATCCTTGTATCGCGGATCGCGCCCGGCCTCATCGAGGAAGTACAGGCCGCGCTCCTGCACCCAGCCCGCCCAGTCGGCACGGCCGATACGATTTGGCGCGGTGAAGGCCGGGTGCGCGGGGTCGAGCAGCTTCATTTCCGCGTTTTCATCGGTGACTCGCTCACGCCCGACACGCGCCGCGTACGGACCGTACTGCGCGTCGTTGAACTCGAACTTGTTGTACTGAACGATCACCGTGCCGCCCGCCGCGGCGTAATCCAGCAGCCGCTGGTTGTAGGCGCGAAGATCCATGCGCCGCTCGTAGGCGCGCACGCCGGTCATGATCACGTCGTACTTCGACAGGTCGCCCCAGCCGATCTCGTCGGGCGTAATCATCGACAACCTCACGCCAAGCTGCTCGAGGGCCGCAGGCACGTCGTCGCCAACACCCATCACGTAACCGACCGAGAGGTTCGGCTTCACGCTCACGTCGAGCGCCTTCACCGCCACTTGCGGGTCGACCAGCACATGACGGCGCGTCGTGTGCGGATACTCGATCACCTGGTAGCCCTGCGCATAACTCTGCCCGTTGGCCGACACGCTGGCCTTGACGGTGAACTGGTTGCCTCCAGGCGTCATCGCCGCAGCGGCCAGCGCCGGCGGCGGCGGCGGTTGCAGAGAGAAACGCACGGTCATCTGCTCGTCTTCGCGAGAGAAGGTCACGCTCTGCGTCGCGGGCACGGCGCGCCAGCCTTGCGGCACCTGCAGCGTGACGTCCGCCCTCGCCGCGCCCTTGGTGTGGTTGGTAACGGTTACCCTCACGTCCTTCGCCGCGCCGGCTTGCCCTGAGCGACCGGCGGCCTGGCTCGAGGGCTGGCTCTCGGAAGTCGAATGGGTCGGGACGACAACGATTCCCGGCGTGGTGGTGACGGCAAACGCCGGCACGACGTGCACCTCCGACCGCTTTTCGCCGCTGAAGATGTTGCCTTCGGATCGCGCCTGGATCGGCAAGGTGATCGTGAACGGCGTGTTGTTGACCGACACCGTGAACGCCGCGACGAACGGAGTGGGCCTGAACGGCAGGCCGAACGGCACATCGTCATCAAACACGTAGCGCGCCGCCGGCGTGTCCGCCGTAGCGGTTCCCGCGAAGGCGGAAGCGTTGCGGAAATGCGCGGCCGTCAACCTCGCATCGGCGGGCACCGTGACCTTTTGACCGCAGTTGCGCGAGGTGCCGGCCGCAAGCGCCGCCGAGCCGCAGCCCGCGGGCGCCGTAAAGCCCGTGGCAGACACCGCCAGATCGACGGTCGCCTTGCCGCGGTTGGCGGCCAGCAGATCGATTTGCAGCGGCTGATTCGCCACGACCAGCCCGTCGCGTGCCACCGCATCGAGGCGGACCTCGGCCGCAAGCATCAGCGCGTGTGCGAACTGCGGTTCCTTTTGCGCCAGCCGGAAATCGATCTCGTAGCGCGCGCTCTCGGGGAGGTTGAGCGACGCCAGCGAGTTGCGCACGTCGCGCAGCGCCGCCAGGCCCGCGGTGAGCGGCGCGATGGTGGCACTCTCCCCGCCCGACGCCAGCGCCTGCCTCGCGTCGGCGACGGCGGCCGTAATCTTGTCCAGGCCGCCGGCCAGTGCTCCCGACGCGCTGGGTGCGAACGTCAACAGGCTGCGGAAGCTGGTGTCGACACCGTCGAAGATCTCCTTCTCCGGCCGGACCACACCACCCTCGAGGACCGAGTCGCGCAATCGATAGTTGCGCACGCCACCCGGGCCAGGTCCGAATCCGCCGCCACCTGCGACCGGCGCCGGCAGCGGCAACAGCTGCGACATGCCCTGGCACTTGTGCATGCTGCGGGCCTCGGCGCCAATCTCGTCAAAGGTGCGGCCGAGGAGCGGATCGAATTGCGCGCCGCCAGTGAAGCTGACAACAGTCGGCGCTTGCTGCGCCGCCTCCGAACCGGCCCGCCCCGCTCTGCCCACCCCGCCAGGCCCGTCAGGCCCGAATCCGGCGGTGTAATAGAACTTCTTCGCCTGCCACGGCCGCAGCCCCTCCTTGATCTGCCCGGGAAACTTTCCTGGATCCGCGGCAGCGCGAAACGCCTCGAGCGTCAGGCGCGACGAGGCCTGGTGATGCTGGCCGCCGCCGTCGCCGTCAAACACGAACCCGACCAGCACGTCGGGCCGGATGCTGCGAATCAGCCGGACAAAGTCGCCGAGGATCTCGTCGTGGCCCCATTTTTCGAACGTCTCCTCGATGCTGAACGAGTAGCCGAAGTCGATGGCGCGCGCGAAATACTGCTCGGCCCCGTCGAAGCGGTGCGCGGCCAGCAGCTCCTCGGTCCTCAGCACCGCCAGCGGCACGAACAGCTCCGGCCCGATCTCGTTCTGCCCGCCCTCGCCGTGCGTGGCCGTGACAAGCGACGTACGATAGCCCTTGCCGTGGGCAAAGTAGGCCAGCATGCCGTTGTTCTCGTCGTCCGGGTGCGCGGTCGTCATCATGAAACTGCCGACCGTATCGAGCTTCCGCAACGCCAGCTCCAGGGCCGGCACGCCGCGCATGGAGGCTACCGGCTGGAGTTGATGCTGTGCGGTTGAATGCGCCGACGCGAGCGCGGTGATGACGAGGAACGAGAACAGAAGACTACGGCGCATTGCTGACCTCGAAAACGCCACGGAGATACGGGGGCACGGAGCCGTTGCTTCCACACGCAAGTGCCGCTCAGCAGCACCGGCCTCTGCAAACGATCGCTGCGTGCCTCCGTGTCTCCGTGGCCGCACTTTAGAACACGAACTTGAATCCGAGCTGGAATTGCCGCTGCTCGTAGCCACCGGTCGGCGTCAGCGCGCTGGCCGACGTCGGCAGCGCGTTCACCGGCACGCCCTGCGCGTTGGTCGGGACCGTGGCATTCACGCTCGACACCTGCTCGGTGTTGAACAGGTTCTTCAGCTCGGCAATGACCTCGAAGCCCCTGTTGCCCTGGATGCGGACCTTGCGTGAGTAGCGCAAGTCCACGTTCTTGCGCGACGGCAGGGTCAGCGCGTTACGCGGCACGTTGAGCGGGCGATCGCTGGCGGTGCCGTCGTTGTTCAACTCGAGGTTGCTGCGCAGGTTGACCGGGATGCCGCTGGCCACCTGCACCGCCACGCCGAACACGTTGTTGTTCAGGATCGCGCCCGCAGCGCCTTCGATGTCGAACTGCGGTGTGGCGACGATGCTGCCGACGAAGGTGTGGCGCTGGTCGAGGATGTTCGGGCCGAAGTCACGATCGAGGTTGGTCACGTCGGTGCGGCCGGCGTCTCCCTGCACCGACAGCTGGCCGGTAATCGGCGCGTTGTCTTCGCTCTTGCCGAGCGTGTAGGCGAAGTCGAAACCGACGCCCTTGAACTGGCGGCGCGTCAGCTGCAGCGTCATGTTCCTGTAAGTCGACTCGCCCGGCGACTGCACGCTGTTGATCACGTTGTAGCGCGGATCGACACGCGTGGTGGCGTTGATCGCCGTGCTGAAGATCGGGCGCCCGTCGGCCAGCGCGCCGATCGGGTTGATCAGGTTGATATTGGTGACCACGGGCAGGTTGTAGCCCTGCACGTAGGACGCGCCGACCGCCACCGAGTAGTGATCGCCGATGCCGCGCTCGAACTGCACGTTGTTCTGCCATGAACGCGCCACCTTGAAGTCCGGATCGACCGTCCACGCCAGGTTCGGCGTGGCGCCCGCGCCCGCCGACAGCAACGCCGGGAAGGCCGGGGCGTTGGGAGTGGTCGGCGTGAAGGTGGCCGAGGCGCGCGCGTTGGTGCCGTCGTTCTGGAGCGCCTGTTCGTAGATCGCATTGAGTGTCTGGTCGTACATCACGCCGGTGTTGGCGCGGAGCACCGTCCGACGGCCCTCACCAAGCGTCCACACCGCGCCCAGCCGCGGCGCAAAGTTGCTCTTCGACACCGGGAACTCGCGCGACGTCGCCACCGGCGCGCTGGCATTGCCGTCCGGCGGCGCGTAGCGGTCGTAGCGGACGCCGTAGAGCACCTTGAGGTCGGTGTTGACGCGCCAGTCGTCCTGCACGAAGAAGCCGTATTGCGCGGTGTCGTATTCGAGGTTGGGCGCGCCGAAGTAGGCGGTGTAGCTGGTGTAACCCCTGAGGTTTTCGCCCGAGCGCGCCGCCCGGTAGGCCGCCAGGTTCGGGAACGTGTAGAGCTGCGCCGACGGCGCCACGCGCGTGTCGTTGACCCACTGCAGATCGAAGCCGGCCTTCAGCGCGTGGTTGCCGCGCAGCACGGTGGTGCTGTTGTTCAACTGCATCACGTTCTGCGTGAAACCGAAGCCGGAGTCGGCCACCGAGGCAATCGGGCCGCCGATGTTGGCCACGCCGGTGATGTTGATGGCCGGGCCGGTGCCCGACATCGCGTTCGGCGAGCGGCTCTGCGCGCGCGTCGCATACTGCACGCGCAATTCGTTCAGCGTCGTCAGGCCAAGCGTCGAGATCAACTGCGCGCCGGTCGAGTGCTGCCGGTCGGAGAAGTCGTTGGCGCGCTGCACCGACACCAGGCCGCCGCCGACGTTGGCGGTGATGAAGTTGTCGAAGAACATGTAGCGCACCGACAGGCGGTTGCCGGCGCTCAACTGATGATCGATCTTGCCGATGGCGAACTCGGTGTTGAGACCGCGCGGCATATAGGCCGGTTCATTGAGGCCCAACGCCGCCTGGGTGGCGGCCGGAATGGTGATGACGCTCAGCCCCGACAAATCGCGCTCAGTGTGCTCGTAACCGCCGAAGAAGTGCGTCTTGTTCCTGACGATCGGACCGCCCAGGTCGAAGGTGTAGACGTTGACGTCGGTCGGCGGCTTGGGCGCGGTGGCGGCCGCGAAGAACGGCTTCGACACCATCGACTGCCGCTGCATGCGATAGCTGCCCTGCCCCTTGAAGGTGTTGGTGCCCGACGGCGTGATGGCGTTGTAGACCAGGCCCATGGTCTGGCCGAACTCCGGCGCGTAGCCGCTGGTCACGACCTTCACTTCGCGAATCATCACTTCCGACATCGGCATCTGCCGCAGACCGGCGCGATCCTTCTGGGTGTTGTTGCTGCCGTCGACCTGGTAGTTGACGCGCAGCAACGCGCCGTTGGCGGTGAGGCGCGGCACACCGAACTCGTTGGTCTCGAAGCCGACCACGCCCGGCTGCAGCAGCGCGAAGTTGTAGGGGTTGCGCGAGGTCAGCGGCAGCGTCTTGATTTCCGCCTCGCTGAGGGTGCGGCCCTGCTCGATCTTCGCAAGGTCCACCACCGGCGCGTCGGCGGTCACGGTGATCGTCTCGGCGAGCGCGCCGACGCTCAGCGCCACATCAATCACGGCCGTCTGGCCGGCTCGCAGCGACACGCCGGTCTGCTCGAACTTCTTGAAGCCCTGGAGCTCGGCGACGACCCGGTAGCTGCCAAGCGACAGCAGCGGCGCGCGATACAAGCCGCTCTCGTTCGCCACCACGACGCGTTGATCGCCGGTGTCGATGTTGGTGACGGTCACGGTCACGCCGGGGAGCACGGCTCCCTGATCGTCCTTGACCGTACCTTCGATGGTGCCGTTGATGGCCGTCGACTGCGCCGCCGTAGCCGTGGCGAAGACAGGAGCGAGCAACATGGCGAAGCTGAAAAAGAACGCGGTGAAAGAGCGAGGCATGGGGGGAGAGCCCTCCGTTGGTGAGGTCATCAGAACAATGTTCGAGTATATGGCCCTTCGATGTCACCCGATGTCACAGGTAACATGGCGTGCTCTGAGTATTCTGGCTACCGGCTACTGGCTACCGGCTACCGGCTACTGACTACTTCATAAATTCCGCGCGAACGAGAAATGCTCATCACTCTTCTCCGGCCGGCCGAGAATGCTTCGCAGGATGATGCGGCTCGCAAGAAACGCCCGCGCCGGATCGTGCGAGGTCCCGAACGCGAAATGGTGGAACGGATAGTTGCGATGCGAGCCGGCATACAGCACGCCGTCAACCGGGTGCGCCAGCGGCACGTTCCATCCGTAGGCCGGCGCGGCGCCGGAAATCGCCGGATAGATCTTCGACAGCTCGTACATCAGCTGGCCGGTCCGCTGCAGCAGCGTCTTGTCGCGCAGTCGATCGGGCGGGCGCTTCTGATCCGCGCCCGCGAACAGCGCGCGGTGATCGGCGGTAAACCACAGGTGATGCGCCGGCGCATCCGTGTCGGTCACGAGCGAATGCTGCTGACCAAGTTCGGCACGCACTGCCGCACCGAGCGGCTCCGTGAGCACGACGTACCGATCTTCGTGGCGCAAGTGTCGCTTGAGCGGCTTGAACAGGCTGGTCGGCTCGCCGATGCAGATCGCGAGGTTGGTGGTGGTGATGGCGCCGCCGTCGAGAAATGCGGTCGCGGTCTTCCGGGTGAAAGTGATCTTCCTGACGCGCGATCGTTCGTAGACCTTGGCGCCGCGCTTGATCGCCGCCGCCAGGAATCCCAGCATCAACTTGAACGGATCCGCGAAGCCGCCGTCGGGCAGCCGCATCGCGCCGCCTGAACTGATCGCCGTCTGCCGTGCCACCGCCGCGGGCATCAGCCAGGCGGTCTTCACGCCCGCCGACTGGCGCGCCGCCATCTCACGCTTGAGCGCTTTGTCAGGCTGGCCCGCGGTCAGGACGCGGAGCTGATCCGCGACGTCGACACCGGCGCGAATCCCGAGCCGCTTCACCGTCGCCGCCAGATCCCGCGGCGCCGCCTGCATGGCATCGAACAACCCGCGCGAGGCCCGGCGCCCGGCGCGCGCTTCGAGCTCGCGATACCAGTCGCAGGCCTCACCCGACAACAATCCGGATGCATAGCCAGTGCCGCCCTGGCCGATTCGATCCGCCTCGAGCAGGATCACCTTCAACCCCGCCGATGCGCACGCATACGCCGTCATGGCGCCAGACATGCCGCCGCCGACGATCACGACCGGATGTTCAATGCTGCCGCGGAAAGCCGGAAACTGCGGCCGTTTCTTGACGGGGACGGCGTCCAGCCACGGGGACACGCCGTAACGAGTGGAAGGCACGACAAATACTACCGTGCCCGCCTGGCTTGCGCGTCTTTTCTCTGCCGCCAGCAACAGGGCCTTGCGCGCCTTTCCCCACCCCTACCCGCCGGTGCCCCCGGCCGGCGGCACGACCCGGTGGCACGGGACGACAATCGCGACGGGATTGGCGGCGCAGGCATTGGCCGCCATGTCAGGACGGCAGCGCTTGCAGGCCCGGAAGCCCGAAGGCCCGGCTTCGGCAGCCGTATCGAAAAAGCGGACGCGATCGGCGCGGGGCCGAGGGCTCCGACAACTGGGCCGGCAGTACACGCCGATGGACGTCACGCCGTCGACGAAGGTGCCATCTGCGGCAGGGTCGCGAGATGCGAGCGCCTTCCACCTCATGTCCAGGCCGGTTCCGGACATCCCACGAGCCGGCACAACGGCGTGTTGGATCATGCAGGCAGGGTAGGCCAGCGGCATCCGGCGCGCGATCCGCGGATTGCGGTCAATATCGGGCCATCGGGCAGTCGGGCCGTCGGGCCGCCCGCTAGCCTGTTAGCCCGCTAGCCCGCTAGCCTGTTAGCCCGACAGACAGCCAGTCCATCGGGCACAATAGGGCCATCTTGAAAATACGGCGCGCCCTTCGAGGGTTCCTGATTCTGCTGATCGTGGCCGGCGCACTGCTGATCTGCGGCGGAGTGTATGCCCGCTGGCGGCTGGGCGGCAGCCTGCCCCAGCTCGGCGGCACCGCCTCGATTCGCGGACTGGCCGGAGACGTGCGCGTTGAGCGTGACGGGCTCGGCACGCCAACCATTCACGCCGGCAACCGCGAGGATCTCGCCCGCGCGCTCGGGTTCCTTCACGCCCAGGACCGGTTCTTCCAGATGGATCTCCAGCGCCGCCAGCCGGCGGGTGAGTTGTCGGCCTTGGTCGGTGCGCGCGCGCTGGATGTCGATCAGGAGGTTCGCGTGCATCGCTTCCGCGCGATTGCGCGCCGCGCGGTGGCGCTCGCCGATCCGGCGTATCGCCGCATCCTCGAGGCCTACGCCGACGGCGTGAACGCCGGCGTCAACGCGCTCGGCACCGCGCCATTCGAGTATCACGTCCTGAACGCGACGCCGCAACCATGGCTGCCGGAGGACACCATCCTCACCGTGCTGGCGATGTTCAACACGCTGCAAGGACGCCAGGCGTCCTTCGAGCGCGGGCATGGCGCCATTCGCGACACCATGCCGGAGCCGATGTTCAAGTTCCTGTCGACGGTCGGCTCCGAATGGGAAACGCCAGTCGTTGGGCCGCCGGTCGCGCGACCGCCGATTCCGGGGCCGGAGATCTTTGACCTTCGGAAGGGCACCACCGAGGCCCTGAGCGCAGTCGAAGGGTGGCACATTGAGGATCCCGACGAGGCGTCAATCATCGGCTCCAACAACTGGGCCGTCGACGCCGCGCACACCGCCAACGGCGGAGCGCTGCTCGCCAACGACATGCACCTGACCATTGCGGTGCCGATTCTCTGGTATCGCGCCTCGTTCTCGCTGAACGGCGAGCGCCTCACCGGCCTCACCCTGCCGGGCATTCCCAGCCTCGTCGTCGGCAGCAACGGTCACGTGGCCTGGGGATTCACCAACACCGGCGGCGACTGGAGCGACCTGGTTCGCATTGAACCCGACCCGCGCGATCCCGCGAACTACCTCACGCCCGATGGGCCGAAGCCGTTCGAAGTGTTCCAGGAGACGATTGCTGCCGCGGGCGCCACGTCTCGCACGTCAATCGTCCGCTGGACGATCTGGGGACCGATCGTGTGGAAAGATGCGCGTGGCCGCGAGTATGCGCAGAAGTGGGTCGCGCACGATGCGGCGGCGCTGGCCGCCGACACGACGAAACCCGAGCGCGCGCAAACGGTCGACGAGTTGATCGCCGCGGTCGCCGGCCTCGGCATTCCCAATCAGAATGTGACGATCGCCGACTCGAACGGCCGCATTGGCTGGACGATCGGCGGTGTCATTCCGCGACGCATCGGTCACGACGGCAGGACGCCGGAGTCGTGGGCCGATGGCACCCACCGCTGGGACGGCTATCTCCCCCCTGCCGACTACCCGCGCATCGTCGATCCATCGGATGGACGGATCTGGACCGCGAATTCGCCGGTGGTCGGCGGCGACATGCTCGCGGCGATTGGCGAAGGCGGCTACGCGGACGGGATTCGCGCGCGGCTGATTCGCGATCGGTTGATGGGCCTCGAGAAGGCCACGGCGCGGGACATGCTGGACATTCAGCTCGAGGACAAGGCGCTGTTCCTCGAGCGATGGCGGCAGGTGGTGCTCGATTCGGTCGACGAACAGGGCACCACCGCGCAGATGCGCGCGTTCCGGAACCTGGTGGACACCCGATGGACCGGCCGCGCCAGTCCGGACTCGATTGGCTACCGCCTGGTGAAGGAATTTCGAACCACCATGGTGCGCACCGTGATGGAACAGCTGACCGCATCTGCGCGCCAGGTCGATCCGGCGTTCGAGTACACCAGCCTGCAACGCGGTGAAGGACCGGTGTGGCAACTCGTGTCCGAGCGGCCGCCGCATTTGCTGGGTCCGAAGTCCGGCAGTTGGAGACTCGCGATCCTCGAGGCGGTGCAGACGGCTTACGCGCGGCTCGCCATCGACACCACCGATCCGTCACAGCAGACGTGGGGCACCGTCAACAAGGCGGACTTCAGGCATCCACTCGCGGGCGCGATTCCGTGGTTCGGACGGCTGCTCAACATGCCGGCCGACCCACTGCCGGGTGACGTCTTCACGCCGCGTGCCAGCTCGCCACGCACCGGCCCCTCACAGCGCATGGTGGTCTCGCCCGGCCGTGAGCACGAAGGCATCCTCCATCTCCCGACCGGCCAGAGTGGTCACCCGCTGTCACCGCACTATGGCGACCAATACCGGGCCTGGCTCAATGGCGAGCCGACGCCGTTGCTGCCGGGCGCGACGGTTGCAACCCTCACGCTGGTGCCCCAACCATGACCGATATCAATCGCCGTGACTTCCTGAAGATCAGCAGCGCCGCCGCCGTGTCGCTGCATGCCGCACCGGCACCGGCCCAGGCGCCGCTGCTGGCCGCCAAGCCGATCGAGCTGGTTCGTATCGGGATGGTTGGCATCGGCCTGCAGGGCGGATCGCACCTCGACAATTTCCTGAAGGTCCCGGGTTGTCGCATCACCGCCGTGTGCGACGTGCGCGAGCAACGCACGACGTGGGCGTCGCAGCAGGTCTCGGCAGCGGGTCACCCACCCCCCGCGGTGTACGCGAAGGGCCCGCGTGATTTCGAGCGCCTCTGCGAGACGGAAGATCTCGATCTCGTCTTCACGGCGACTCCGTGGGAATGGCACGTGCCCGTGGTGCTGGCCGCCATGAAGGCCGGCAAGCACGCGGCCACGGAAGTGCCGGCGGCCATGACGCTGGACGACTGCTGGGCGATGGTCGAGTCGGCGGAGAAGCACTCACGCCACTGCGTGATGATGGAGAACTGCAACTACGACCGGCCCGAGATGATGGTGCTGAACATCGTGCAGCAGGGACTGCTGGGCGAGCTCCTGCACGCCGAGGGTGGCTATCTCCACGACCTGCGCGAGATCAAGTTCGAGAAGAACAACGAGGGCCTCTGGCGGCGCGCGTGGTCGCGAAAGCTCGATGGCAATCTCTACCCGACGCACGGCCTCGGCCCGGTCGCCAACTGCCTCGACATCAACCGCGGCGACCGATTCGATTACCTCGTCTCGATGAGCGGACCGTCACGCGGCCTGCACGACTGGGCGCGCGAACATTTTCCCGAGGGTGCTCCCGAGCGCACGGAACGGTTCGTCCTCGGCGACGTCAACACCAGCCTGATCAAGACCGCCCGCGGCAAGACCATCGTCGTGCAGCACTGTACCAACCTGCCGCGTCCCTACAGCCGCGTGCACATGGTCCAGGGCACCAGGGGCATTTTTCAGGGCTATCCGAATCGCCTCTACCTCGAAGGACGCGGCACGCCGCATCGCTGGGTGGACGGCGCGGACGCCCGCAAGGAATTCGACCACCCGCTGTGGACGGCAATCGAGAAGCGCGCCGCCGGCGCCGGTCACGGCGGCATGGACTACATCGAGGACTTCCGCCTGATCCAATGCCTGCGCGAGGGCAAGCCAACCGACATGAACGTCTATGACGCCGCCGCGCTCAGCGCCGTCGTCGAGCTGAGCGTGAAGTCGACCGGCGCGCGAAGCCGGGGTGTCGAATTTCCCGACTTCACGCGCGGCCGCTGGCGAACGAATCCGCGCCTGGTCATTCCGGCCGACGTGTGAGGCTCATCGCCGTCGCATGTTGAAACCGGCCAGGATGCTGGTGCGCAGCCCGTGCGTCGACGGCACGCCCGCGCGGTGTCTCCGTGGCGCCCTAACAAAGCACGTCGCGCGCGGCGAGTGCTTTCGCCGCCGCTTCTTCCACGGTGTCACCGAGGGCCGTGAGGTGGCCCATCTTCCGCCCCACGCGCGCGTCACCCTTGCCGTACAAGTGCAGCTTCACGTCGGGCACCGCGAGAGCGGCCGCCCAATCCGGCTCGCCGTTGACCCAGAGGTCGCCGAGCAGGTTCACCATCGCCGCCGGTTTGATCTGCGCCGTGTCGCCCAGCGACAACCCGCAGATCGCCCGCACCTGCTGCTCGAACTGCGAGGTCACGCAGGCGTCGATGGTGAAGTGCCCCGAGTTGTGGGGCCGAGGCGCGATCTCGTTCACGAGTACCCGGCCGTCGCGCGTGACGAAGCACTCCACGCACAGCACACCGACGTAGCCGAGATCGTCCAGCACGCGGTGCGCAAGATGCACCGCGTCGCCGGCAATGCCCTCCGGCACTCGCGCCGGTGACACCGTCAGGTCGAGAATGTGATGCCGATGCACGTTCTCGACCGCGCCGTAGTGCGCGAACTGCCCGTCGAGGCCGCGCGCCGCCACCACCGAGATCTCCTGCGTGAAGTCGACGACGCGCTCGATGATGGCTTCCTGGTGGCCAATGAGTCCCCACACCCGCTCGCCGTCCTCGATGCGATCGATGCGGTGCTGGCCCTTGCCGTCGTAGCCGAACGCCGCGGTCTTGACGATCGCCGGCAGTCCGACCGCTCCGAGGCCGATGGCCAGTTCGTCCAGGGACTGTGCCTTGGCAAAGGGTGTCACGGGATAGCCGCGATCCGCCAGGAACGCCTTCTCGCGGGCGCGCTGCTGCGTGATGTGCAGCGCCGATCCGCTGGGACGCACGGCGACGATCTCGGCGGCCGCGTCGGCCGCGTCGGTGGACACGTTCTCGAACTCGAACGTCATCACGTCGACACCACGCGCGAACGCGCGAATCGCCCCAATGTCGTCGTACTCCGCGCTGACTTCGAGATCGGCGACCTGCCCGGTGGGCGTGTCGACCCCGGGCGACAGCGTGTGGACCCGGTAGCCCATGCGGCGCGCCTCGAGCGCGAGCATGCGGCCAAGCTGTCCGCTGCCCAGCACGCCGATGGTGGCGCCGGGCAACACGATCCGGTTCACGGGAGGGTGTCCTGCCGCACTTTCGCGGTCTGCTCGGCGCGGAACTGCCGCAGTTGTTCTCGCAGCTCGGGCCGCGACGCGGCGAGGATGCCGACGGCAAGCAAGCCGGCGTTCATAGACCCGGCCTTGCCAATCGCCAGCGCGCCGACCGGGACGCCGCCGGGCATTTGCACGATCGACAACAGCGAATCCAGCCCCTGCAGCGCGGCGCTCTGCACGGGGACGCCGAGCACGGGCAGCACCGTATGTGAAGCCACCATGCCCGGCAAATGGGCGGCGCCGCCGGCGCCGGCGATGATCACCTGAATGCCGCGGGCCTCGGCGCCCTGCGCGAATTCGGCCATCCACACCGGGGTGCGATGCGCCGAAACGACGGCCTTTTCGAAGGGAATCCTGAATCGCTCGAGAATGTCGGCGGCGTGGGACATCGTGTCCCAATCCGACGTCGACCCCATGATCACTGCAACGAGAGGTGAATCGGCCACGGCTCGAAACGCCGAGTATAACTCGTAACCGCTGACTGTAGACTGATGACTGCCTATGCCTATGGAGTGGCTGAACTACCATCACCTGCTGTACTTCTGGACCGTCGCGCGAGAGGGCACCATTTCGCGCGCCAGCGAGGAGCTGCGTCTCGCACAACCGACCATCAGCGGACAGATTCGCGTCCTCGAAGACCAGCTCGGCGAAAAACTCTTTCAGCGATCGGGACGCAACCTGGTCCTGACCGACATGGGGCGGCTGGTGTTCCGCTACGCCGACGACATCTTCGGTCTCGGCCGCGAGCTGATGGACACGCTCAAGGATCGGCCGACCGGCCGGCCGCTGCGCTTCCAGGTCGGCGTTGCCGACGAAGTCACCAAGATCATCGCCTACCGACTGCTCGAACCGGCCATACACCTCGATCACCCGGTCAACATCGTCTGTCGTGACGGCGCCGCCGATCGGCTGCTGACCGAGCTGGCCACCCATACTCTCGATCTCGTGATCGCCGACGCGCCAATCTCGCCGGCCCTCAAGGTCAAGGCCTTCAGCCATCCGCTCGGCGAGACGCCGGTGACCGTGTTCGGCACCGCCAAGCTTGCCGCGCCGCGCCGCAAGGGCTTCCCTCGATCGATCGACGGCGCGCCGTTCCTGGTGCCGACCGTCGGCAAGACGTTGCGCCGCACGCTCGATCAGTACTTCGAACAGCAGGGCCTGCGGCCGCGCATCGTCGCCGAGCTCGACGACAGCGCGCTGCTGACCACGTTTGGCCAGGCCGGCGCGGGACTGTTCGTCGCGCCAACCGCCCTCGAAAAGGAAGTGATGCGCCAGTTCGGGGTGACGGTCGTGGGGCGATTGGACGAGGTGCGCGAACGCTACTTCGCCATTTCCGTGGAACGGCGCCTGAAACATCCTGCGGTCATTGCCATTTCAGCAGCGGCCAACGAGTTCCTGGGGGCCATGAAGAAGCGCTGACGCGTGCGATAGACTGCCAGTATGAAACGCTGGCTCTCGCTTTCGGCCCTGCTGCTGCTCGCGTCGGTGTCGGTCGGCGCACAGCAACGCCCGACCCTCTCGGTTCCGTTCACGCAGTTCAAGCTGCCCAACGGCTTGAACGTCATCCTGCACCGTGACACCAGCGTGCCGGTGGTGTCGGTGAACATCTGGTACCACGTCGGCTCGGGCCACGAGCGGCCAGGACGCACCGGCTTCGCGCACCTGTTCGAGCACGTGATGTTCGAAGGATCGATGCACGTGCCCGAAGGATCGTTCGACACGTGGCTCGAGGCGGCCGGCGGCAACAACAACGGATCGACCACCAACGATCGCACCAACTACTACGAGGACCTGCCCGCCAATGCGCTGGAATTGGCATTGTTCCTCGAGTCCGATCGCATGGGCTTCCTGCTCGACGACAAGGCGCCGGACAAGATCAACGGCCAGCGCGACGTCGTCAAGAATGAGAAGCGCCAGAGCGTCGACAACCAGCCCTACGGCCAGGCGTTCATCGAGCTGCCGGCGCTGCTCTATCCGCCGGGCCATCCATACAGCTGGTCGACCATTGGGTCGATGGAAGACCTCACCGCCGCCAGCTTCGAGGACGTGGCGCGCTTCTTCCGCACCTACTACGTGCCGTCGAACGCCAGCCTGGTGATCGCCGGCGACATCGATCCGGCGGCCACCCGCACGCTGGTTGAGAAGTGGTTCAGCGACGTGCCGGCCGGCAAGCCCGTGCCGCCGCTGACCGCGCCGACGGTGGTGCTCGACGGCGTGAAGAAGAAAACCATCACCGATCGCGTGCAGCTGCCGCGGTTGTACATGGCGTGGCACACGCCGGCGCTGATGCAGCCGGGCGATGCGGAGCTCGACATCGTGTCGAACCTGCTGGCGGGCGGCAAGAACTCGCGGCTCTACAAGCGGCTCGTGTACGACCTGCAGATTGCCCAGGACGTCAACGCCGCTCAGCAGTCACAGGCGCTGGGCAGCAACTACGTGATCATCGCGACCGCCCGGCCCGGCCAGGCGCTCGACAGGATCCAGGCGGTGATCGATGAAGAGCTCGATAGGCTGCGCACGACGCCGCCAGAGGCGCGTGAGATGCAGCGGGCGCTGAATCAGATCGAAGCAAATTTCTACCGCGGCATGGAACGGGTCGGCGGATTCGGCGGCAAGGCCAATCAACTCAACGCGTACCACAAGGCGGCCGGCGATCCCGATTACTTCCAGGAGGACCTGGATCGCTACCGCAAGGTCACGGCCGCCGACGTGAAGGCCATGGTTGAGAAGTACCTGGCGAAGGATCGGCGCGTGGAACTCAGCATCGTTCCCGGAGAAAAGAAATGACGCGCGCGCTCATTGCACTGATGGTGGCGGCAGCCGCGGCCGCCGTGGCCGCGCAGGATCGACCCGATCGCAGCAAGCCGCCGGCGATTGGCCCGGCGCCGTCGCTGAAGATGCCGGCGATTCAGAAGCAGCAGCTGACCAACGGCCTGCCGGTGTGGATCGTCGAGCACCACGAGGTGCCGCTGGCGCAGGTCAACCTGATCGTGCGATCGGGCAGCGCCGCGGATCCGATCGGCAAGTACGGCGTCGGCAGCCTGACGGCCGCGATGCTCGACGAAGGCGCCGGCCCGCGCGCCGCGCTCGAGATCGCCGACGCGCTCGAGTTCCTCGGCGCGAACCTGTCCACCACCAGCACCTTTGATGCCTCGGCGGTCCGGCTGTCGGTTCCGGTCTCGAAGCTCGCCGACGCGCTGCCGATCATGGCCGACGTGGCGCTGAAGCCCACGTTCCCGGCCAACGAGCTCGATCGGCTTCGCCAGGAGCGGCTCACCGGGCTGCTGCAGGCTCGCGACAACCCGGCGGCGCTCATCCAGATCGCGTTTCCGCGAATCGTGTTCGGCCCGACGCATCGCTACGGCACGTCGGCAAACGGACTGCCGCCGGCCGTTGAAGCATTCACCCTGGCCGATCTGCAGACGTTCTATCGATTGCACTATCGCCCCGACAACGCCGCGTTGCTCGTGGTCGGCGACGTCACGCCGGCCTCGATCATGCCGATGCTCGAGAAGTCGTTCGGTGCCTGGAAGGCCGAAGGGATGGCACCGTTGACGGCGGCAGTGCCAACCGCGCCCCAGTTCAAGAGCCGGCAGGTCTATATCGTCGACAAGCCCGATGCGCCGCAGTCGCAGGTGCGCATCGGCTGGGTCGGCGTCCCGCGCTCGACGGCGGACTACGCGCCGCTGGAAGTGCTCAACACCATCCTGGGCGGCTCGTTCACCTCGCGGCTGAACCAGAACCTGCGCGAAGAGCACGGCTACAGCTACGGCGCAAGCTCGGCATTCGACATGCGCCTCTCGGCGGGCCCGTTCCTGGCGTCCGCCGGCGTGCAGAGTGACAAGACCGGTCCGGCCATCCAGGAGTTCTTCAACGAGCTGAACAACATTTCGAAGCCGATTCCCGAAGAGGAACTGAAAAAGGCGAAAAACTACGTGGCGCTCGGCTTCCCGGGAGAGTTCGAGACCACCGGCGACCTTGCGCGCAAGCTCGAAGACCTCGTGATTTACAACCTGCCCGAGGACTCCTACGCGAAGTTCGTCGGCCAGGTCACCAGCGTCACCGCATCGAGCCTGCAGGCGCTCGCCGCGCGATACATTCAGCCGGACAGGATGGCGGTGGTGGTGGTGGGCGATCGCCGATCGATCGAGGGTCCGATTCGCCAGCTCAATCTCGGCCCGATCAACTTCGTCACGATCGACGAGCTGTTCAGGTAGTTGCCGGTTGCTGGCGGGTTCTGACGCGAGTCGAAGGGTCGCGGTCATTGGTGCAGGTGCCGCCGGCCTTGTGGCCGCGGCATTTGCCGCCTCCTCCGGCGCCAGGACGCTCCTCATCGAGCGCACCAAGGATGGCGGGCGCAAGATCCTGATCAGCGGCGGCGGACGATGCAACGTGTTGCCGTCGGTCGCCGCGCCCGAGCGATTCGTCACCGACGCTCCCGCGCATTTGCTGCGCGCCATGCTGCGCGCGTGGCCCCTGCACCAACAGCGCGCCTTCTTCGAGCGCGATCTCGGTATTCCGCTGGCGCTCGAGGTGGAGTCGGGGAAACTGTTTCCTCGATCGAACCGCGCCCGCGATGTGCGCGATGGTCTTGTCGCCTTCGCCCGGTCGCAGGGTGTGCAGATGCAGTTCGACACCACCGTGACAGACGTGATGCCGTCGGCGACCGGCTTTGCCGTTGCGACGTCTCACGGCAACGTGCAATGCGACCGGCTGGTCCTGGCCACCGGCGGCCGGTCGGTGCCTGCGACCGGCAGCGACGGCATAGGGCTGGCGATCGCCGACCGGCTTGGTCACTCGATGATCGCGGCGTATCCGGCACTGACACCGTTGCTGGATGACAACGCCTCCCATGCCACGCTGGCAGGAGTGTCCCTGCGCGTTCGTCTGCGCGCCAGGGTCGGAGCCAGCGTCACCGAATCGTACGGCGGGTTCCTGTTTACGCATCGTGGCTACAGCGGTCCAGGCGTGCTCGACATCTCGCATGTGACCGAGCGCGGGCAGCGGCCCGTGATCCGCGCGCAATGGTGCGAGGGAACCGCCGCCGACTGGAACGTGGATCTGACCGCGCCTGCTGCGGCCGTGTCGTCAATTCTGGCGCGCCGCATCCCGGCGCGCCTGGCAGACCATCTCATGGCGGCCGCTGGCGTACCCGGTGATCGCCGTACGAGCAACCTGACACGAACCGAACGTCTCGCGTTGATCGACGCGCTCACGGCCTTCACTCTGCCCTGGTCGGGCAACGAGGGCTACCAGAAGGCGGAAGTCACCGGCGGCGGCGTGGCTCTCGGCGACGTCGATTCGAAAACGCTCGAAAGCAAGCGGGTCCCGGGGTTGTATCTTTGTGGCGAAATGCTGGATGCCTTCGGGCCGATCGGCGGCCACAACTTCGCCTGGGCCTGGGCCACCGGCCGCGCAGCCGGCCTGGCGGCCGGCCGTGCGATCGTATGAACGCACGTCTGACGATCGTATGAACGCACGCCTGAAGGGATCCCTGAAGGCCTGCTACGTCGTTCTGGCGTGGATGGTGGTGTCTATCCGCGAAATACGGCACATGTTGCCGTTCATGATCCTGGTGATTCCGCTGACGGTTGCTGAGCTGGAAGCCTCGCTAAAGCGATAGGATTGGAGCTCTCGGGGAGATGGATATGCGAAATCTGCTGATCGCCGTTGTGACCGTCACTTACACCGCCTTGTCCTCGGTCTCGTCCACCGTAGCCTTCGCGAAGGTGGAAGCCCTGGCGATGGAGGAGCAGGCTCCGGCGTCTGGATACCTGCTGCCGCCGAAAGCCATCATCGACATCCTTGACGCACCGCCACCGCCGGCCGTGCAGCTGAGCCCGGCGAAGGACGTGGTCGCCTTGCTCGATCGGGCGAGCATGCCGACCATCGCCCAGCTCTCGCAGCCGATGCATCGGCTCGCCGGTGTGCGCATCAACCCGCGCACCAACGGGCCGCATCGCACGCAGTCGGCGCGCGCGATCACGCTGAAGTCGGTCGCCGATGGCGTCGAGAAGAAGGTGACCGTGCCGGCCAACCCGATGCTGTCGTGGAGTGGGTTCTCCAAGGACGGCAAACGGTTCGCGTTCACGCAGCAGCGCGACAACGGCATCGAGCTCTGGATCGGCGACACTGCCACGGGCCAGGCCAGGTCCATCACGCCCGCGCAATTGAACGCGACGCTGGGATCGCCCTGCGAGTGGGTGGGCGAGGGCGGCTCGCTGCTGTGCGCGTTCGTGTCCCCCAGCCGGGGTGCGGCGCCGGTGCCCGGGGTGCCGACCGGTCCGAACATCCAGGAACATCGCGGCGGCGTGGCGCCGGTTCGCACCTACCAGGACCTGCTTGCCAGCTCGTATGACGAGGCGCTGTTCGACTATTACGCGACCAGCCAGCTGGCGTTCGTGGATGCCACCAGCGGCCAGCGCACGCCCGTCGGCAGCCCCGCGGTGTTCGTGACGGCCGCGCCGTCGCCTGACGGTCAGCACATCCTCGTCCGCCGCGTGAAACGTCCGTACTCCTGGTTGGTGCCGTACCAGAATTTCGCGGCGAGTGTCGAAGTGTGGGATCGCCAGGGCGCCGCGATCAAGCAGATCGCGCAAGTAGCAGTGGCGGATAACGTTCCAAACGGCGGCGTGCTGCCCGGCCCCCGCAGCTTCCAGTGGCAGCCGCTCGCGCCGGCGACGCTGGTGTTTACGGAGGCGTTGGACAACGGCGATCCGAAAGCCAAGGTGCCGCATCGCGACAAGATCGTGACGATGAGTGCGCCGTTCTCGGTGGCGGCATCGGAGCTGGCGCGCACCGAGTACCGCGTCGGCAACGTGTCATGGACCCAGGGGGGCGCGATCCTGTTGACCGAGAACGATCGCAACCGGCGCTGGACGCGCACCTGGGTGATCGATTCGGCGGGCGCGACGCCGCGCAAGTTGTGGGATCGCAGCCAGGAGGATTCGTACGGCAACCCGGGCACGCCGCAGCGGCAGGACGGTCCATCCGGCGTCTCGACGATCCAGCAGAACGCCAACTCGATCTACCTGGCGGGCACCGGCGCCGCGCCCGAGGGCGCGCGGCCGTTCGTCGATCGCCTGGATCTCACCACGCTCAAGAGCGAGCGCCTGTTCCAGACCACGGGCCGCTCCTACGAAACGGTGATTGGCGTCCTCTCGGAAGACGGCTCGAGGATTCTGACGCGTTACGAGAGCCGCACCGAGCCTCCCAACGTTTACGTGCGCGACCTCAAGGCCGGCACGAGGCGCGCGCTCACCTCGTATGCCGACCCGGCGCCGCAGCTCAATGGCGTCCAGAAGACGCTGGTCACCTACAAGCGCAACGACGGTGTGGAACTGTCGGCCACCATCATCACGCCGCCGGGCTGGACGCCGGCGCAGGGACCGCTGCCGACGCTGCTGTGGGCGTACCCGCGCGAGTTCACCGATCCGAGCATGGCCGGACAGGTGACGACGTCCGGCGATCGCTACACCTCGATTGGTGGCGCATCGCACCTGCTGTTCCTGACGCAGGGCTACGCCATCATCGACGACCCGACCATGCCGATCGTCGGACCTGGTGAAACGGCCAACGACACCTACATCCCGCAGCTGGTGGCCAGCGCGCAGGCGGCCGTCGATCGTGCCGTCAGCCTCGGCATCACCGATCGCAATCGGGTGGTGGTTGGCGGTCACAGCTATGGCGGCTTCATGACCGCGAATCTGCTGGCGCACTCCGACATCTTCAAGGCCGGGCTGGCACGCAGCGGCGCCTACAACCGCACCCTGACGCCGTTCGGCTTCCAGAACGAGCAGCGGACCTTCTGGGAGGTGCCGCAGATCTACGCGGCCATGTCGCCGTTCAACTACGCGCACAAGATCAACGAGCCGATCCTGTTGATCCATGGCGAGGCAGACGACAACAGCGGTACGTTCCCGATTCAATCGGAGCGGCTCTACATGGCGCTCAAGGGTCATGGCGCGACCGTGCGCTACGTGACGCTGCCGAACGAAGCGCACGGCTACGCCGCGCGCGAATCAGTGCTCCACACCGTGGCCGAAATGCTGAACTGGTCCAACGAGTGGACCAAGTCGCGCGGCGCCGGCACCCAGCAGCAGCGGTAGAATGGGTCTTGCCTCATGGGAATGACTCGATGAAGCGCCAAGTCCTGAGGGCTGGCTACAAGCTGAAGGAACGAAAGTAGCCTCCGGCTGAAGCCGGAGGCTCTGCGTCTTGTCGTCTTATCTCACGCTGCTTCGGAAAGAGTCGGCCAGTGTCGTCGCCGTCGAGCTCCGCCCGCCCCGGGCGGAGCTGGCTTCGGCCGAGGGCATGGACGCCTGGATCGACACCTATCACGCAATCCGGGCGCTGACCCGGCGCGATGTCCGCGTCATGGTGACCGACAGCGCCGTCGGTGCGCAGGAAGAGAACAATCTCCGCCACCTGGTCGCCAACCTCGGCGACGCGGTTGGCCGCCACCAGATTATTCCGTTCCTGACCACCAAGCACTCGCTCGAGTTCTGCCTCGCCTACGCCGATCAGACCGTGCACAACGGCTTTCCTTCGCTGGTCGTGCTGGGCGGCGACAAGCACGTCGGCCGGCCGCGCGTCGTCGAGCACGCGTGGCAACTGCGCAAGTTGATTCGCGAGCGGCATCCCGAGCTCGAGCTGGGTGGATGGGCGAACCCGACCGCCGATCCCCTACGGCAGTTGGAGTTTCTGCTGGATCCTGACGTCAGCGCGGACTTCTACCTGACGCAGATCGTGTCGCACCACCAGGCCGACCGCGTGGACGCGTTCCTTGAAGCCGGCCGCTCGAACGGGCTGCGCCTGCCGGGGGTGTTCGGGGTGTTCTATTACCGCAGCGCGAACCCGAAGACACTCGAGATGCTGAGCGAGTTCCTGCCGGTGCCGGTCGAGGCGCTCACGGCGGAGTTTGCCGGCGGCGCCACGCCCATCGATGTGTGCGCCCGCACCATTCGATTCCTCACCGACATGGGCGCGCGTCACTTCTACGTGAGCAACCTGCCGACGAAGAAGACGGCCGCCACCTTGAACTTGGTCCTGGAAAGAGCCGGCCTGACGTAGCACTCGCCTCTGAACGTCCTACTCCACTTTCAACTTCAAACTCAACTTTCAACTTTTCACATTCAACTTTAAACTTCCTGTATGGGCCAGTTCCTCGACTCGGTTCCGGTTTCAGCCATCGTGCGCATTCGCGACATGATGTACACCGTCAAGGATCCGTTCCGTCTCGACCAAGGCGACGTTTCCTTCGACGCTCCAGACACCTTCAAGCAGGGCGTCGCCAGGGCGATGGCCGAGAACCGCACGCACTACCTGCCGTCCAACGGCATCCCGCCGCTGCGCAAGGCGTTCGCCGAGAAGATGCGCAAGAAGAACGGCATCCCGATCGGCTCCGATGACGAAGTCATCGTCACCAACGGCGGCACGCACGCGCTGTTCGCGGTGTTCCAGGCCATCCTCGAGCCTGGCGATGAGGTGATCATTCCCGATCCGGAGTGGCCGCCGACCATGGCGATCGTGAAGCAGGCCGGTGGCGTCCCGGTGCAAGTGCCGCTGCGCGAGGATTTGGGGTGGCGATGGGAGATCGCCGACGTTGAGAAGGCGCTGACGCCGAAGACGCGCGTCCTCTACCTCAACTCGCCCAACAACCCGACCGGCGGCGTGCTGACGCGCGCCGATCTCGAGGCGCTGGCCAGGATTGCCCGCGACCGCAACCTGCTGGTGGTGTCTGACGAAGCCTACGAAGACGTGGTCTTCAAGGGCGAGCACGTCAGCATCGCGTCGTTGCCGGGCATGTACGACCGCGCCATTCCCTGCTACACGATGAGCAAGTCCTACGCGATTACCGGCGTGCGCGTCGGCTACTTTGCCATCCAGAACGCGGCGTTGCGCGATCGCGCCGCCAAGGTGGTGCTGTACAGCACCACCAATGTGTCGTCGATTGCCCAGTACGGCGCCGTGGCCGCCATGGAAGGCTCGCAGCAGTGCATCGACGACTTCAAGACGGAGTTGCGGTTCCGCCGCGACATGTTCTTCAAGGGCCTGCAGGACGCCGCGCCGGGAGTGTTCTCGGGAAACCCGCCCGATGGTGCCTTCTATGCGTTCGTGAAGATCGACCCCGAGTTCGCGAAGCAGGCCGGCATCACCGGCGGCAGTCGCGCCGAAGCCTCGGCAATGGCGGGCGATTCGCTGTCGTGGGCCATGGCGGAGTTCCTGATCAAGCACGCCCGCATCGGCTGCGTTCCCGGCGTCGACTTCGGGCCGCGCAGCGAAGGCTACCTGCGTTTCTGTACGTGCCGCTCGCGTGAGGAACTTACGGGCGCTCTGGCGTCGATGAAGGAGACGCTCGCTCACGTGCACGCGCGATAAGCACACCGTTCGCCCAGTGGATCGGGCCCTGTAACGCGTACCCCGCGGTCACTTGATGTGCCTTCCTCCATCCACGCGGATGGTTTCGCCGGTCACGAAGTCGGACTGCACCAGGAACATCACCGCCTTGGCGATCTCGTCTTCGCCACCCCATCGGCCGAGCGGCGTGCTGTTCACCACGGCGTCGGACTCTGCCGCCGACATATCCGGGGGCGCGAGAATTGGTCCCGGAGCGATCGCGTTGACGAGGATCTGGTCCGCGGCCAGTTCGAGCGCGAGCGCTTCGGTCAGCGCCTTCACGCCGGCCTTGGCCACGTAATACGGCAGGTATCCGGGATACCTCGGGCGCGCGCTCGCCGCAATCCAGTCGGCGAAGTTGATGAT